>FWPV01000215.1_pt1 | contig 203624 bp, 208 predicted proteins | sample 2228371 | NCBI WGS metagenome assembly FWPV01 (sample SAMEA103939776, study PRJEB20133) | metagenome | reverse complement strand
TTTTTACAATTCATTTTAAAAAACCTTTTACAAACCCGCATGGTAGCGAAGTTTCCTGAGCTTTTTAGCCTCCCGTTTTTTTCATTACGCCGTTTTCTCGAATGAAGTTTCCATACACACGATGGAGCATCACTCCGGCAAAAACGGGCAAGAGGACGATTTTGAGGATCGTAAGGAGCATTTCGAGGATCGGAATATCTAAACGCTGATCCAGATAGAGATACGTGAGAAATGGGGTGATGAGGACGCTCAGCAGTGTCGAAACAGTTGTCATGGTGATCGAGAGAGCGACGTCGCCTTTGGCTAAATAGGTGATGAGATTGGAGGCTGTTCCTCCTGAGACGGAACCGACGAGCACCATACCGACCGTTAATGCATCAGAGAGGTGCCAAAGTTTGGCAATGATCAGCGCAGCAAGCGGCATCACGGAAAATTGTAAGATGACCCCTAACGAAATGATTTTCGGATGCTTGAGGACGCGGATGAAGTCACTGCTCCCTAAGCTCATTCCCATAAAAAGCATGATCCCCATGAGGAGATAGGAGATGGAATCAGAAAAAGGGATAAAATGACTCGGCGAGAGATACGCGATGGTACTGCAAAGTATCGCCCACAGGGGAAAGAGGGTGTTGACGTAACGCACGGTTAATGACGCCGTATCATTAAAGCGGTGCGTTGGTCATGCGGCTCAAGGGGTCGTTGGTCTGGAAAACGGCGGCGCGAATGTTTTTGATCCCGAACGATTCGAGCCGCTTCGTATGCTTGTCGAGATAGCGATGAGCGTCGGCTTCATTGTCGAAGAGATAAATACCGCCGGATGTGTTGTTTTGATCATTTTCAATCCATATTTTCCAAATAAGCCCCGATTCGTTGGCGATATCGTGTGCCAAATCGCCGAATGCCTGTGTCATTGCTTCCCCAAAAGGGCCTGTATAGGGAAAATCGACTTGAAGAATATAGTTCATGGTGTCTCGCTCATAGTATGTCATTAGGATTATTCATTTATTGTAGCATAATTTTAGGGGGGGCTAAATATTTGTATAATGAGTATAGACAAAAGAGAAGGATGACTCATCGATGGAAACTATCCGCTTAGAGTATCATGAGAAAATCAACGGGGTATCTGAAAAACGCGAATTGGTTTTTTCATCTTCTTTGATCCGACGACCGTTTGTACGGGCTTCGTTATTTGTCATCCGAGTCGATGGACGGTCGATGGAGCCATTGATTGGGCATGATGCATTGGTCGTAGCCGATCTGTCGCAAAAGGATTACGAGGAAGGGGCGATATTTTTAGTCTATCAAGATGATCGGATGTGGATCAAAAAAGCTTCCATCGTTGATAACACCGAATGCTTCGTTTCGCTCAATAAAGGGTATGAGCACCTTGTTTATAGCGCTTTGGAGGTTCGGATTATCGCGAAGGCGTTACTGACGTTTACGGCTTTATAAGTTTTATCACTTAAGAAGTGCATTTTTTGACATCGTTATCAAAACTCAAAATTTCTAAACCTTGAAGTCGTTGTTTTGCACATAAGAGTGCATCGACGAAATCGATATTTTTATTTTCGATGATGGACAATGTTTCAAACAAAATCAGCTTATCGTCGTTAATAACTCCATCAAGCGACAAAATTCGCTTTAGATCGTTGATAACTTCTTCTTTGGGAATTTTATAAAATTTAGTGAGGACGAAAAAGACTTCCATGAGAACCGATGCGAGGATGTGTATCTCGATTTCACCTTGTTCAACCCGCTCTAAAATAGCACTGCTTTGCGCTAAATGCTCTGCGTGGTCGCCGACAAGAAATCGGATGATGACATTGGTATCAATGAGATAGGCCATATTTTTCGCCCATCGCTTCCATCATTGCCGTTTCTTTGGCTATTGCTAGATCATCGACCGCTTGTACCCGGTTTTTGTATTTACCCGCTAAAGAGAGTATGGAGGGTGAGGATGAAGCGGGATAAACGATAGCAACGGTTTTGTTGCGTCGTTTATCGACGATGCGGATCGCTTCGGTCAGCGTGGTCAATACAGAGATGTTTTTTTGAATCTGTCCGACACCCATACTCGTCATAGTGTGCTCCTATATATAGTTATTAAGATTATTATATATAAATAGATGTGGGAGTGTCAAGAGATGAAGTTATCGTCATTCCCGACTTGATCGGGAATCTAGTATTTCGTAGTCTGTATTCCCACTCAGGAGAGTGGGAACAAGAGCAACGCTACTTTTCGGCAAGCTCAGGGTGAATGAGGGATTAGAGGGCCTTAGCCATAATGCGGTTAAGACGTGCGATAAATCCAGCGGTATCTTCGAGGGCTTCGCCATCGTAAAGTTTCGCTTGATCGAGAAGAACATGCGCCGCATCTTCGATCAGGTTCATATCCGATGAATCGCTCAGTTTTTTGATCAATTCATGGTTTGGGTTGACTTGGAGGATGTATTTCATCGTCGGTGCATCCATCGCGATGCTTCCGCGGAACTGTTTCATCATTTGCGCCATGACGTAACCTTGATCTTCTTTATCCGGTGTCAAACACACTGCAGAATCGGTAAGATCGAAGGTAGGTTCGACTTTGGAGACACGATCACCCAGAGCATTTTTGATCTGGCCGAGGAACCCTTCAAGTTCTTTGGTTTTCTCTTCGTGCTCTTTTTTCTCTTCTTCGCTCTCTTCGAGTTTCGCGTCATTGACATTCACAAGCTCGAACTCTTTGTACTCGGTTACCATCGGGAAGACGATCGTATCGATCTCTTCGTTGAGGACGAGAACATCGATCCCTTTGGCTTTGAAACGCTCGAGCGCAGGAGAGTTTTTGAGCATTTGAAGCGACATTTTCGCTGTGATGTAATAGATCTCTTTTTTCTCTTTATCAAGCCCTTCGACGAACTCGCTGAACATCACCGGTTTATCGCTGTTGAGGGTGTTGAGTTTGAGAAGATCCAGGATCGTTTCACGGTTTGCGTAATCGGCATAGAGACCCTCTTTGAGGACGTCACCGAACTCTTTGTAAAACGCGTCGTATTTTTCAGGATCGTTTTTAGAGAGTTTGCCCAATTCGCTCAACACTTTTTTGATTGACGCGGTTTTGATCTTCGTCATCACTTTGTTGCTTTGCAAGATCTCACGGCTGACGTTGAGCGGCAAGTCGGCAGAGTCGATCACCCCGCGAAGGAAGCGCAGGTAGGTCGGCATAAGCTCTTTTTCATCGTCGGTGATGAAGACACGGTTGATGTAGAGTTTGATACCGCTTTGGTAATCGACACGGTACATGTCCATCGGCGCTTTTGCCGGGATGTAGAAGAGAGTGGTGTACTCAAGTGACCCTTCGGCTTTATTATGCATCCACATAAGCGGCTCTTGCGAGTCATGAGAGATCGACTGATAGAAGTCTTTGTACTCTTCGTCGCTGATGTCCGATTTACTCACCGTCCATAGGGCGTTGGCTTTGTTGATCTGGACGTTTTTCGTCTCGTGGTGACCTTTTTCCTCACCCTCAGCCGGAGCAACCCACTCTTCTTTATCCATGAAGATCGGGAATGGGATGTGGTTGGAGTATTTTTTGACGATGTTGTCGATGCGCGTCGCTTCGAGGAATTCGCTTTCGTCCTCTTTGAGGTGCATGATGATGCTGGTACCGTGGCTATCACGCTGTGCGGGCTCGATTTCGTATTCGCTGCCCGCCATAGATGACCATTTGTACGCTTGCTCATCACCCGCTTTTCGGCTGATCACTTCGACTTTGTCTGCGACCATGAACGATGCGTAGAATCCGACCCCGAACTGACCGATCAGTTTTGAGTCTTTTTTCTGGTCACCGCTGAGTTTTTCCAAGAACGCTTTGGTTCCCGATTTCGCGATGGTTCCGAGGTGTTCGACGAGATCAGTCTCGTTCATCCCGATACCGGTATCGGAGATGGTGATGGTTTTGGCTTCTTTATCGAGGATGATGTCGATACGCGGAGCAAAGTTCACCCCTTTGTACTGTTCGTCGGTGAGGACGAGCATATTGAGCTTGTCAAGTGCATCGGAAGCATTCGATACGAGTTCGCGAACAAAAATCTCCTTATTGGAGTATAGTGAGTGGATCATAAGATGCAAGATTTGTGAGACTTCAGTCTGAAACTGATGTTTTGCCATGTGACTTATTCCTTAAAATGTAAAATTTGAGCTGTGATTGTATCAAAATAGTTTTAATAATGCAAGAAGTATCAAACAAGTTGAGCCAAAAAGACTAATACTTAATTCGTGTCAGATATAAACCATTGTGAGGGGCGATATCGGTACTGTGACGTTTGATCCCTTTGAGCTGTTCGACAAGTTGTTCTTTGGTCGCTTTTCCTGCGGAGATGCGAAGTAAAAACCCGACCATAAGGCGGATTTGCGAGCGCAAAAAACCATTTCCTTCGAAGACGAGGACAAAATAGCCTTTATACGAATAGGCATACGCGCGATAGATGATACGGGTATGATGATCAAGATCATTACCGCTTTTTTTAAACAAATCGAAATCATGAGTTCCGACGAAACATGGTATGGCATCACGGATGGCTTCACGATTTAATGATGGCACGAAGGTGATGAAATCATCTTCGAAGGGATTTGACAGTCCCTCTTTGATCACGTAGCGGTAAACTCGTTTTTTAGCGCTGTAGCGGGCATGGAAATGTTCATCCGCTTCTTCGATATGGATGATTCGCAGCGAAGGAGGGAGCTGAACATTTAGCATCTCTTTAAGTCGGTTCAGATCATGCCAAAATGCCGGCAGATCGACATGCATCACCTGATGGGTGGCGTGAACACCACGGTCGGTTCGTCCGGACGCTTTGGGAGTAGCCGTTATTTTAAGCCGTTGTAAAATCGGGATGAGGGTGCCGAGGACGGTATTGGAAGTAGTGGGCTGCTGTTGTGATCCCATGAACGCGGCACCGTTATAGCACAGCGTAATTTTAGCTCGCATTTAGAACCGTTCACCGACCAAACGTCGGTAGAGATAATAGGTAAACGCCAGCCATCCCAATGCGACTACCGGAATCGTCCAAAATGAGAGCCATTGCTGTAGTACGATGCTGAGGGCATAATACGAAACGATTGAAACAAAGAGCCACAGATAGATCCACCGTTTTTGATGACGGGCATGGACGATTCCGAGTGCTATGATCAAAAACAGCGAAAGGGTTGGAAAAAGGCTAAGGAGGGTGTTGGTGACAAGCAGTTTGTGCTTTTTGTCCTGAGCATCTTCATCGGTCCAATAATGGAGGGCATTTTGATAGTGAATCACATCATGATCGATTTTATCGTTGATTTTAAGCATATCGTATTTCATATGCTTGAACGTATTATCATCATAGCTGTAGCCGGTTCCTTTGATGAGCTGAAGTTGTAAGGCTCCGTGGTTGTTGACCAGCTGGACTTTATCGGCGGCGAGGATGATCTCATCATCCATCTCTTTATTGAACATCACGACGTCGCCGTATGCTTTGTTGGCCTGATCGGTCGAATTAATGAAAATCATCCAGTCCCCGAAATGATGACCGAATTCCGACGCGCCGAGATTGAAATTGGCTTCTTTAGTTTTGGCATTGAGAAAGTTTTTATTGATGCTTTTGATGTAAGGGGTGATGATAAGATAATTGACTATCAACAGGGTGCTTAATAAGAGGGCGGGAAGTGCCAAAATTCGTAAGATATAAAGGGGTGAAATCCCCAAAGAGAAGATGACGACCATCTCATTGTCGTTGGAGAGACGATACAAACTCAAGGTGGCGGCGACGACAAACGCGATGGGAAGGGTATAGAAAAAAAGTTCGGGAAGGACAAAAAGATAGAGTTTTCCCATTTCTGCGACGGTGAGTTTGATCACCGCCGTATAGGTTGCCAGCTTGATCATAAAAATGACCGAAGCGATACTAAAGAGAGGGATAAAGATCGAAAAAAAGAGCAAGCTCAGGTGAGCGTTGAGATATTGGCGCAATTTATCCATATAAAGCAACCAAAAATGCGTTTACGTGTGAATCAAAGACCAGTACGATGAGCGTCGCAAGGGCAAGAAACGGGATGAACGGAAGCGCATGGGATTCTTCATCGTCGGTGCGGGTAAGCAGCAAAGCCGGGAGAGCAAGTACCGCAGAGATAAAGACGGCGGCGAGAGCCAGTTTGATCCCGAGCAATGCGCCCATAGTCGCGGCAATCATGATGTCGGCTTCTCCCATCGCCTCTTTTTTGATGATGTAGGAGAGGTAAAAACGCAATAATGAGAAACCGCCCGCCAAAAGAAGCGCATTCGTAACATTGGTGATAAATGCACCGAGTGACGAGACGCTGAAAATTGCAAACGTCAAAGCCAGAAGATTGAGGCTGTCGGGAACCATTTTGTAGTAAAAATCGATGACGGACAAAGCAAGAAGAAGGGCAAATACGGTCGCTATTCCAAATGCCGTGGCGCTGATACCGAATTTGAGCGCGATAATGAGATAGATAAACCCCGAGAGGATTTCGACAATCGGATACTGTATGGAGATCTTCGCCCCGCAAAAAGCACATTTCCCGCGTAAAAAAAGCCAAGAAAAAATCGGGATATTGTGCCATGCTTTGAGCGGGGTTTTACAACTGACACAATGCGAAGCGGGAAACGCAATATTTTCATCGTGAGGAATACGGACGATCAGGACATTCAAAAATGAGCCTATGGAGGCTCCGAGTATAAAAGCGATGATCCATTCCATCAGTTGACTCCTCCAAATCGGCGTTCAATTTTTTTAAATTTCTGAATGATTTTATCCAACTCTTCGGTGGTAAATACCGGCCAAAGCGTGTCGATGAAAAAAAGTTCGGCATAAGCCGCTTGCCAAAGGAGAAAATTAGAAAGTCGATGATCTCCTCCGGTACGGATAAGTAAATCGACATCACTGCTACAGTCGAGGGCTTGGGCAATGGATGCTTCGGTGATAGGAGCTGATTGGGTATTTAGTCGGTTAAGTGCCCGTGTGATTTCATCACGCGCGCCATAATTGAGCGCCAGATTTTGGGTCAGTCCCGTGCAATGTGCCGTTGCTTCTGCTACCGAACGGATCGTTTTTTGCAACGCTGGGGAAAACGCTTCGATATCTCCGATGGGTCGGAAGCGGATATTCCATTCCAGATAGGTTGGAAGCTCGTTTTTGAGGTATTTTTCGAGCAGTTTCATCAAAAAATCGATTTCGAGTTTTGGACGTTTCCAGTTTTCGGTGCTGAAGGCATAGAGGGTGAGCTCATCGATTTCGGAATGTTTGGCACAATAAGTCGTGATGGATCGGACCGTTTCTGCCCCTTTTTCATGCCCTGCAGTGCGCTTTTTCCCTTGCGCGGTCGCCCATCTGCCGTTTCCGTCCATGATGATGGCAATGTGGCGTGGTTGATTGTTCATAGTTTTGAAGCCTGATCGACCAGTTTGAGTGCGATCGAGAGTTTATCGTCGGTTGAAAGGGTTTGGATCGAATCAGCAGTAATAAACTCGATAAGGTTGGTTTCGCCCCCAAAAGGGTTGGATTCACTGATGATATTCAGACACACGGCATCAACCCCTTTTTTCTCAAGAAGTTTTTTTGCATTGTCGTGTGCGACGCTCGTGTCGGTTTCAGCTTTAAAAGCGACGGTTTTAATACCTTTTTTATCACACGAAGCGATGAGATCGATGTTTTGTTTCATCGAAATCGTCCATTCGCTTCCAAGAGACTCTTTTTTGAGTTTTCCGGATTGTGGGTTGGTTGGAATATAATCGCTTACTGCCGCAGCCATAAAGAGATAAGGGGTACAAGGCGATTTTTGTTTGGCGATGTGAATCGAATTGCTCAATTGCTCGTTCATCTCATTCGAACTTTCTACTTTTACAGTGCAGATGGACGAGGGCATATTGTCTTCTGATCGTGTAGCGATTAATTTTACATCCGCTCCACGAACATAGAGTGCCGCGGCTAGGGCAGAAGCCATTTTACCGCTGGAAAAATTACTGATGTAGCGAACATCATCGAGCTTTTCAATCGTTCCTCCGCCGGTAACAATAACACGACGATCGTTCCAGAATGCGTTTTGGAGGAGTAATCGTGTACTGTGCCAAAAGATTTCCAACGGTTCTGCCATGGCACCGTCGCCGACGACTTGACATGCCAGTTCTTTGGTCTGAGTTCCGGTCATCTCATAATTAGCCAGTGCCAAGTTTTTGATGGAGGCTTGAATGATCGGATTATGGATCATGTTGGTATTCGCTGAAGGAGCCAACAATTTTTTGCCCGGGTAAGCCAAAGCGCATTGGGTCAGGATGGTATCGGCAATACCGTTTGAGAGTTTGGCGATGGTGTTCGCAGAGGTCGGAGCGATAACCATAAAGTCTGCCCACTGTGTAATTTTGATATGATTGAAGTCATCTGCCCACGATTCATTGGTATCATCGAGAACACGGTTTCGGCTCAGTGCTTCAAAACTAAGCGGCTGAACAAATTTTTTCGCCGAGGGGCTCATGACGACCCGTACTTCCGCACCGGCTTTGATAAATAGGCGTAAAAGCTCCAGTGATTTATACGCGGCGATCGATCCGGTGATACCGAGGAGGATCTTTTTCCCTAGGAGCAGATTGGGGGGGATAAGCATTATTTACCCTTGCCGAAAAATTTGGTGAAAAAGCCGGAAATTTTTTTAATCGGGGTACGGCTCAACAGAAGCGTATCACTTTCATAGCTGCCGGAGGTGACGGTGGTACCTGCGGCGATCATCACGTTATCGGCAATGGTCACAGGTGCCACGAGCTGTGTATCGCTGCCGATGAAGACGTTTTTACCGATGATCGTCTGGAATTTATTTTTCCCGTCGTAGTTACAGGTAATGGTTCCGGCTCCGATGTTGGTCCCCTCATCGATCGTGGCATCTCCCAGGTAGCTTAAATGGCCTGCTTTTACCCCTTTGAGGGTCGCTTTTTTCACTTCGACAAAATTTCCGATATGGGTCTCTTCCAATACACTAAGGGGACGTAGATGGGCGAGGGGACCGACATCGGAGTTTTTGACGATCGAGTATTCGATGACGCTGTGGGCTTTGATATGCGAATTGACGATGTGGGAATTGCCCGTAATACGTACACCGTTTTCGATGATACATTCACCTTCGAATTTGACCCCTTCTTCGATATAGACTGTCTCAGGAAGCTGCATAATCACCCCCTGATCCATCCATTGACGTCGGAGGCGATCCATCATGATCATTTCGGCCTGCGCCAGATCGTATTTGGAATTGACTCCCTTAAATTCCACCTCTTCGACGATTAATGGTGAAATAGTGAGTCCATCGGCGCGCGCCATGGCGATGACATCAGTCAGGTAATACTCTCCTTGTGCATTGGCATTGGAGAGGTTTTGAAGATAACGGTCGAGTACATGGTGTTTGAAGGCATAAACTCCGGCATTGACACTTTGAATCTTCTTTTGATCTTCGGAGGCATCTTTTTCTTCGACAATACGCTCGACATTCCCGTTTTCGATGACGACGCGGCCGTATCCGCTAGGATTTTCCAACTCGATAACGGACATCACGATATCGCTATCAGAGCTCATAAAGGCATCGACGGAGGCTTGGGTGATGAGTGGCATATCGCCATTGAGGACGAGAACATTTTCGTATTTAGCTTTGACGTTCATCATCGCGCCACCCGTACCCGGGAAGTTTTCACTGTCTTGAACGACGAACGTGAGATTGTCGAAATGTTTTTCCATCGCCGCGATCACCGCTTCTTTTTGGTGGGCGACGACGACGATGACATCATCGGTGATAGAACGCGCCGCTTTGATGCTAAAATAGAGCATTTCTCTGCCACAAATAGTGTGGAGAACTTTAGCCTTTGTCGATTTCATCCGGCTCCCTTTTCCGGCGGCAAGAATAACAATAGAGAGGGGATTCGACATTGTGTCTCCTGTAATGAAAGTGACGTAATTTTATCAGAATTAATCGAAAAGCACCCTAAGGTTGTGGTATTATCATCACTTTTAATTCAAGGTGGTTAAATTGGGTCGAGCAGTACTTTTACTTTTGTTGATCCCTTTCGTTTTATGGGGTGCTGATCCCCAGATGCCGACGATGAGTTTTAACCTTGCCGCTCCCGAATCACCGCAAGAGGTCGTGAGTTCGCTCAACGTCTTGTTGATGCTGACCGTCCTCTTCCTTGCACCGAGTCTGGTGCTCGTAATGACCACCTTTACCCGTTTCGTTATCGTTTTTGGTTTTTTGCGTCAGGCATTGGGGACGCAGCAGGTTCCTCCTACCCAGCTTTTGGTCATGTTGGCGCTTATCTTGACGGTGTTCGTCATGGAGCCGGTCGCAACTAAGGCTTACGATGAGGGGATCAAACCCTACAGCGAAGAGAAGATCGGATACGATGAGGCGTTCGAGAAGACGACCGAGCCGTTTAAAAACTTCATGGTGCGCAATACGCGGGAAAAAGACCTTGCTCTTTTCTTGCGAATCCGTCACATGCCTAATCCTAACTCTATTAAAGAAGTCCCCCTTACGATCGTGATCCCTGCGTTTGTCATCAGTGAATTAAAGACCGCATTTGAGATCGGATTTTTACTCTTTTTGCCATTCTTAGTAATTGATATGGTCGTTGCTTCCATCTTGATGAGTATGGGGATGATGATGTTGCCGCCCGTCATGATCTCGATGCCGTTTAAGATACTGGTCTTTGTTATGGTCGATGGGTGGAATCTCCTTATCGGCAACCTGATCGCCAGTGTCAAATAAGGGGTTCCATGCAATGTGAGTATTTTGGTATCTGTGGAAGTTGTCGCGATTACGCAGAGGGATATGAGGGACAGTTAAACCGTAAAGTATCCGATATTCAAGCCATGTTTTTTCCCCTTTATCAGGGTAAAATCGCGGTTTTTACTTCCCCTGAACAAAACTACCGTTCCCGCGCCGAATTTAAAATTTATCATGACGATCAGGGGATGAGCTACGCAATGAGCCGGCTTGATCGTCAGGGTGTCGTTAAAATTGATCACTGCTCCATCGTCTCTCCTCCTATCGCCGGCATTATGGATAAACTACTGGTTTATGCTCGCGAATTAGGAATCTCTTATAAGCTTTTCGGTGTCGATTTTTTGGCATCGGGCGAAGGTGACATGCTCGTTACGCTTCTGTATCACCGAGCGTTGGACGATGCGTGGAAAGAAGCGGCCGTAGAACTTCAAAAAAAACTTGGTGTCTATATCATCGGACGAAGTCGCAAACAAAAAATAGTACTTTCTCAAGACTATGTGAGTGAAACACTTCACGTTAACAATCGAGACTACCGTTATATCCACATTGAAAACAGCTTTACCCAGCCGAATCCGAGAGTGAATGAAAAAATGATCGAATGGTCCTTGGATCAGCTTGAAGGGATAGGGGGAGATTTGCTGGAGCTCTATTGCGGTGCGGGCAATTTTACGATCCCATTCGCGACAAAATTTGAGAAGGTATTAGCAACTGAAATATCTAAATCTTCCATCCATGCGGCAAAACAGAATATGGAGCTTAATGGTATTTCCAACATCGATTTTGTCCGATTGAGTGCGGAAGAGTTTACACAAGCCTTAGATGGCGTACGGGAGTTCCGCCGGTTGGAAGGGTTAAACGTAAGCGATTACACTCTAAAAACTCTCTTCGTCGATCCTCCGCGTGCGGGTCTTGGAGAGGAGCCCTGTGCATTTGCATCCCGTTTTGACCACCTGCTCTATATTTCCTGCAATCCTGAGACCTTAAAGCGGGATTTAGAAATCTTGTCTCAAACCCATTGTATCGATGCGATGGCGGCATTCGATCAGTTTCCTTACACACACCACTTAGAAATGGGTGTCAAACTTACTCGAAAGGTTATGGATTGAAAAAAATTCTTTTATCACTGGCCGCGACAACATTTTTGTTCGGATCGGGTGACTCGCAAGCGATTGTCAGCGAAGTGACGAAACTGCGTAAAAAATACGAAGAGTGTAAAGCTAAAGAGATGCGCATAGGCGATTTGAAAGCAGGTCGTGAGACATCCCAACGTCTTGATGTCCTCTCGCGCGAATTGTCTCAAAAAGAGGCGATGATACGAAGCTTGGAAAAGACGCTTGCTTCGCGTGATCGGGCATATCGTGAGATGGCTGCACGAAATAAGTCCCTGGTTCAGCAGATCAGGACGGATAAAGTTTCTCGTCAGGAGCGAGAGAGTTTGAAAAGGGCGGTTATCGCTGCCAAAGCAGAGCTGGCTTTGGCTCAAAAAGAGCTCAGAGGGGGAAGCAAATCGGTCGGAGAACTACGTCAAGAACTTCGTCAAGCAAAAGCAACGATCGTATCACTGCAAGCGGCGCAAAAAAATGTTTCGCATCCGATTGTAGCAAAGCCTACACCATTGCAGCCCGATAAGCGTATCCAAACGTTGCAAGCCGAATTAACCAGTGCCAATGCGACGATAACAGCCCTACGCACAGAGTTAAGCGAGAGCCGTAAGCATCCTAATGTGATCACCAAGGTGATCGAACCTACCGAAAAATTAAAAGCGCTTCAAACCCAACTCTCTCAAGCTCAAACGACCATTGCCAATTTACGCGGTAATAGCGGTGTTAAAACGGTTGTGAAAGAGAAAGTGGTTGAAAAGGTGGTCTATAAAGATCGTCCGGTTGAAAAGGTCGTCGAGAAAGTGGTTTATAAAGATCGACCTTCATCAGAACCCAAAGTTGTCACGAAAGTTGTTGAAAAAGTGGTCTATAAGGACCGTCCGGTTGAGAAAATCGTCGAAAAAGTAGTTTACAAAGACCGACCGATTGTCAAAGAAAAAGTGGTTGAAAAGGTTGTGTATCAGGATCGTCCATCTAAAACACGTGATGAAGCAGCGCAGCGACGGATCGACAAATTAGCGTTGGAACTCGAACGAGCTAAATCTTCATCCAAAACCTCAACACCGGTCGTTAAACCGGTATCCGCCACCAAATCCACCGAACCGGCTCCAAAAAAATCGAGTGGATCCTCTTCCGCTTATCGCATGGCAGTGAATGCACCGATTTACAGTGCTCCATACGGTCGTCAAGTGGATACATGGGAAGCCCGACGCTCTTTCACCGCCGGATCTCCGTCGAATGGCTGGGTTCATATTACGGGCTATTTTGTCAATCGTGTTTGGCAACCGACACAAGAGGGTGAAAATCTTTACGTCAAAGAGAGTGATGTCATACGACGATAATTTTATACCATAGTAAACAGGTATGATTACTTGACATTTATTTTCCGAGAGATTAATATGTCGGAAATAAATAAGGAATTATTATGTCACTTTCATGCCCGTTGCTGTTTCGTCAGGTTGATGCCATCGTCAGTAAAATCAGTACGATGATTGTTATTGTTTTTTTGGGAATCTATTTTTTGACTCACTGGGTTCCGGTCCTCTTTTTTATTATTATCGATCTTGCGATCCGTTTAAGCGGTCATAAAGAGCACAGCCCGATCTATATCAGTGCCCAGTGTATTCAGGGTATTCTTAATCTTCCGAGTAAAATGGAGGATGCGGGGGGAAAACGATTGGCAGCTTTTTTTGGACTTATTTTTATTTTGGGTATTTTGATAACTCATTTTTTAGGACTTACCGCCGTTCAGATCGGTATCGCGATTGTTTTTTTAGTGTGTGCTCTTCCCGATATCTTATTCAATTACTGCATTGCGTGTAAAATTTATACGTGTACAAAACGATTCTATCCCAAGGCGTTTGAGTAATGGCCGCTATTTCTTCGAAGGGAATATACGGTCTCGCCGCCATGCATGTTTTGGCGCATGCTCCCAATGGTAGAGCCATGCAGGTGCGAGAAATTTCGGCGATGACCAAGATATCCCATGGTTATTTAGAGCAGCTTCTTTCGATTCTACGACGCGGTGATTTGGTTACGAGCATTCGAGGGGCTTCAGGGGGATATAAACTTGCAAGATTACCGCACGAGATCGAGGTGATTGAGATTATCGAAGCGTTGGAAGGCCCTTTTTACAAAGTGGAAGGAAATGTCGGATCAAGTCTTATTTTGCAGTATTTTTGGGAAGATATTGAAGCCAAAATGCGCGGATTATTTGATAAAAAACTCTCCGAATTGGATCAGGCGTACCATCCCCATTTTTACGAAATTTAATTTCGTCTCTTTTTTTCTTCGATTAATTGCCGGTTTTTCATCATCATTACTTCGATGTCATGAGCGCTTTTTCCGGTGTAATAGAGCTCTAAAAGATTAGAATTTTTTTGCTGAACTTCGAGATAAAAATCATTTAGACTCATCCGTTCATTGGCGGTTGTTTTTTCTTTCTTAAAGTTCGTAACGGTCACTTTTTTCGTATTGATGTATTTATTTAAAATTTCTTCTCGCGCTTCGTTTCTGCTCATGGGTTTGTGTTTTTCCCGTTTTTGATTTTTGGTGGTTTCTACTGCAAGCAAATTATGTTCCTTAGTAAATCATTTATCTTATAATCCTTCTTGCATCACGTGCCACATACGATTGACTTCATGGTCTTCAAGATAGAGTGATGAAGCGTGTGCATAAAGCCATTCGAGCCCTTGACGATTGATCGAAAGGGTATGCGAACATTGGTTATGCGCCGGTAAAAAAGCCCGAATCAACGAGATGTCATCGCTAATCTCCTGATCGCAAAAAAAACAGGCCATCTCTAAATGCAACCGTCCCTCATGGCGTAATAGCTGAACGTACGTTTCGACGGCAACCCGCTTTGGATTTTGATCCTTCCATCGCCGTGCCGCATTCTCTAAAAGATCGAAGTAATGGTGACCGATCTCTTCAGAATGTTGCAGATGAGGGTAGAAGAGGGCAATGAATTGCTGCCATATTCTAAGTCGATCGTATTCTCCCATCCATGGATAGCCTAGATGGATCACGTCGCGCATTCTAGGAATCGAGCTTTTAAGAGAGGTTTCAATTTCAAAATCGATTTTAAATCCCAGATTGATCGAGCTGTGGCGTGCACCGTAAAAGCGATAAAGGGTCGTTAAGCAATCTTCTGATATGATGGTAACAATCATATCTTCGTCGCGTGCTCGGCTTAATTTGATAATGAATCCCTGCATCTATACTCTACAATTACACGCTTTACTAATAGTATTTATAAAATCTTCGAAATTTTAATACTTTTTAACCTAAAACAAGGTAAAATAAGGAAATTTTAATCCCCTTTAAACTACTTATGTTTAAAAACAGATTAAACTTATAATATTTTCCGGAATTTTCCGATGTATAAGGTGATATTTCAGTGGAATACCAAGATTTATTACGATCATTTAAAGACAACTGCGGTTTTGGATTGATCGCCAACATTAAAAACCGTCCTTCACACGAAACACTTGAACATGCCATTACCGCTTTGGAGCGGATGATGCACCGTGGGGCGGTAGCCGCAGACGGTAAGACGGGAGACGGAAGCGGATTATTGCTCTCAATGCCGAATGATTTTATGCGTGCAACGGCATCCGAACACGGTGTGGCGTTACCGGAAATGTATGCCGTAGCCGTCGTCTTTACTCGTAATCCTGCTCAGCTTGAAGTGTTAGAACGCATGTGTTCTGCGAATGATCTTAAAGTCGTACTGGATCGTGTCGTGCCTGTGGATACCAATGCTTTGGGTGTACAAGCACTCCAGAGCCTTCCTGAAATTCATCATATTTTTATTACTCCGAACTCATTGATGGCAAGCCGCCGTTTTGACGCATTAATTTATTTAAGCCGTAAAGAGACCGAGCACGCTTTGGTGGAAGATCAAGAATTTTACATCGCTTCGATGTCGTCTCGTGTCATTTCGTACAAAGGGCTTATTATGCCCACGCACATCAAAGAGTTTTATACCGATTTGCAAAACGAAAATTTTAAAATCTCCTTTTCATTATTCCATCAGCGTTTTTCCACAAATACTCTTCCAAAATGGCGCTTGGCTCAGCCGTTTCGTGCGGTTGCCCACAATGGGGAGATTAACTCGGTTGAAGCTAACCGTTTCAATGTAGCGGTTAAATCCGAATCGATCAAAAGTGAAGTGTTTACGGATGAGGAGATTGCGCGGTTGTTGCCGATTCTTCAACCGCAGGGATCGGATAGTGCCAGCGCCGATAATTTCTTCGAATTTTTGATTGCGAATGGAATGGATTTCTTTAAAGCCGCTCGCGCCGTTATCCCGGCACCGTGGCAAAACGCGCCGCATATGGATCCTCAGCTCAGAGCATTTTATGAGTACCATTCGACCGTTTTTGAGGCATGGGACGGACCGGCTGCGTTTTCTTTGACCGATGGACGTTACATCGGGTGTGTTCTGGATCGTAACGGGTTGCGCCCATCCAAATACATCATCACGCATGATGACACGCTATTGATCGCCAGTGAATATGGGGTTATCGATATTCCTGAAGAGATGATCAAAGAACGCGGACGGTTGCAGTCAGGTCAGATGATCGGACTTGATCTTAAATTCGGAAAAGTGCTCAAAGACGAAGATATCAATGAATACCTCAAATCATCGAATCCGTATATGAGCTGGCTGAATGAACATTTGGTCTATTTACAAGAGCACGTCGAAGAACAGTACGTTACGAAATGCGACTCTTCGTTGGATGAATTGGTCCAACGCCAACGTTATTTTAACATTACGCAAGAAGTGATCGAACAAGTCATCGAACCGATGATGCGCGATGGCAAAGAAGCGGTCGGATCGATGGGTGACGATACGCCGTTGGCAGCTTTTAGTTCCGTTCAACGTAACTTCAGCGATTTCTTTAAACAACGTTTTGCGCAGGTTACCAATCCTCCGATCGATCCGATTCGTGAGAAGGTGGTAATGAGCCTTAATACCGGTTTTGGAGAAGTGCATAATATCTTGGATGAGATTCCGACTCATGCCAAACGCCTCAAAGCGATTTCGCCGATTATCCTAAAAGAAAAACTCGAAGTGTTAAAATCGTTCGGCGATAAAAAATCCCCACGTTATCAGCCTTCTTATGCGTATCAAGAGTTTTCTACGGCGTATAAAGGGGGATTGCGCGATGCTCTCAATGCTTTAGTTCAGAAAGTGATTCAATCGGTTAAGGAAGAGGGAACCCGCATCATTATCCTTGATGACAAAGGGTTTGATAGCGAGCATAAGACGATTCCGATGCTGATGGCGGTAGGACGTATCAACCAAGAACTGTTAAAAGCCAAAGTGCGTCATCTTGCCTCTATCGTGGCATGTACGGGTGAAGTGGTCGATTCGCACGGTGCGGCGACCCTGATTGCGTACGGTGCGGTTGCGGTTTACCCTCATTTGCTCTTTACAACCATCGCAGCCCGCGTTAAACAAAGTTCAGACAAAGAACATAACTGTTCAGAAGCGTTTAAATCCGCTCATCATGCGCTTAATGGCGGTCTGTTAAAGATTATGTCTAAAATGGGAATTGCAACGATCGCATCGTATCGAAATTCAGGCCTTTTTGATGTCATCGGGTTAAGCAAAGAGATTGTCCATGACTGCTTCGGTGATTCTCATGCCCTTATTCCGGGATTGAGCTATGAAGATATCGACGAACGTTTGACTAAAAATCATAAAGAAGCGTATGAGCAAAACGGATTCAACCGAATCTTCCCTCTTAAAATCGGTGGATACTACAAGTTTTATAACGGCCAAGAGCATCACGACTTCAATCCGGATGTGATTCATGCCATTCATCGTGTTTCAAAAACCGGTAAGCGTGAAGATTTCGATTATTTGAGTCGTTTGGTCAATAAACGCGGTCAAAAATTCATTCGTGATTTCTTCGAGTTTAAATCAGACCGTCCATCCATCGATATTTCTGAAGTTGAACCGAAAGAAGCGATCTTTAAACGTTTTGCTTCTGCCGCCATGAGTTTGGGATCGATTTCGCCGGAAGCGCATGAATGCCTTGCGGTCGCGATGAATACGATCGGTGCACAAAGTAACTCGGGTGAGGGTGGTGAAGATTCGGCGCGTTTCGATACCCTTAAAAATTCAAAAATCAAACAAGTCGCTTCTGGGCGTTTTGGAGTAACACCGGCGTATCTGCGGTCGGCGCAAGAGATTCAGATCAAAGTGGCGCAAGGGGCAAAACCGGGTGAAGGGGGTCAGCTTCCGGGGCATAAAGTTTCGGGTCTGATCGCCCGCCTTCGTCATACAACACCGGGTGTCACGTTGATTTCGCCACCACCGCATCATGATATTTATTCGATTGAAGATTTGGCACAGCTCATCTTTGATATGAAACAGGTTAATCCAAATGCCACGGTTGCGGTAAAACTCGTATCTGCCGCCGGTGTCGGGACGATTGCTGCGGGTGTCGCCAAAGCGTATGCCGATAAAATCATCATCTCCGGTGGAGACGGCGGAACCGGTGCCGCACCGCTTACCTCGATCAAATTTGCGGGGAATCCATGGGAACTTGGTCTTTCTGAAGCGCATAATGCACTCAAAGTGAATAATTTGCGCGGTTTGGTGCACGTTCAAACCGATGGCGGTCTTAAAACGGGTCAAGATGTGGTAAAAGCGGCATTATTGGGTGCTGAAAGTTATGCATTCGGAACGGGAGCGTTGACGATTATCGGATGTAAAATGCTTCGTATCTGTCATGTGAACAAATGTTCTGTTGGGATTGCGACCCAAAATGAAAAGCTTCGCGGTGAGTATTTTATGGGAACTGTCGAACAGTTGATCAACTATTTCACCTATTTGGCGGAAGATGTTCGTGCTATTATGGCTAAACTCGGATATAAAACGATGGAAGAATTGATCGGACGCAGCGATTTGCTACAAGTAACCGATACCGAATTAGCGAAAAAATTTGATTTCAGTTCCGTTTTGCATCGTGAAGAAGGGGTCAATACTTGCCAGAGTGCTACGAATGCGCCGTTCGATGCAAATGAGTTTGAGATTGATGTCCTTGCCGAAGCGATGGATGCGATTAAAAATCCTGAGCGTCCGATCCGTATTACCCGTGATATTTGTAATCTAAACCGCAGTTTCGGTGCCCGAATAAGTGGGGAAATTGCTCAATATTATGGTGATACCGGACTTAAAACCGATACCATTAAAATCGATCTAAAAGGGATAGCTGGTCAAGCACTCGGTGCGTTTTTGATCAACGGTATTTCAATCCGTTTGGACGGAGTGGCGAATGACTATATCGGTAAAGGGATGCACGGCGGTAAAATTGTTATCAAATCCCAAAATCAGGGAGAAGCGTTCAGTGCCGGCGGGAATACTTGTTTGTATGGAGCGACCGGAGGGAAACTTTTCATTGCAGGATCGGTAGGGGAGCGTTTTGCCGTTCGTAATTCCGGTGCATTGGCGATCGTCGAGGGTACAGGCGATAATGCGTGTGAATACATGACCGGCGGTATCGTTGTTATTTTAGGACAAACAGGTATTAACTTTGGAGCGGGGATGACCGGCGGGATAGCGTTTGTGTATGATGAAAATCATAGTTTTGTCGAAAACGTGAACCGTGAGCTGGTTGATGCCATTCGTATCGATACCGACGACGGTGATGAAGCACGCCACTATTTGAAACGATTGCTCAAAGATTATGTGACAGAAACGGAAAGTGAAAAAGCTAAGACACTATTGAATAACTTCCGTGATGAAATTCGAAATTTTTGGTTAGTAAAGCCGAAAAATCTAACCAAACTACCACTCAATCCGGATAAAGGGGACTAATTATGAGAGAATTTTTAACCATTGAACGAATTGATCCGGCAAAACGAGGCGTAGTACAGCGCCTTAAAGATTTCCGTGAGATTTATGAACCGATGGGAACGGATGAAGCCGCTTCCCAAAGTGACCGCTGTATTCAATGCGGTGACCCGTTTTGTCTTAATAAGTGTCCGTTACACAACTACATCCCGCAATGGCTGAAAGCGGTCGCGGAAAAAGATTTGAAATTTGCTTTCAATCTTTCCAATGAGCCTTCGCCGTTTCCGGAGGTTATGGGGCGCGTCTGCCCGCATGATCGCCTATGTGAAGGGGATTGTACCCTTAACGACGGTCACGGAGCGATTACGATCGGTTCCGTTGAAACGTTTATTAACGAAGAGGGGTTTAAACAAGGGTTAAAACCTTATTTTCCCGGAATCACAACCGATAAAAAAGTGGCGATCATCGGATCGGGTCCGGCAGGTCTCTCTGCGGCAACGTATTTGTTGCGTTCAGGGATTGCGGTGACGATGTATGAGCGTGATGATCGTGCGGGCGGGTTATTGACGTACGGAATTCCGAATTTTAAATTGGATAAAAAAGTCGTAGAACGTCGTGTCAATCTCCTGAAAGAAGCCGGAATGGAGCTGGTGCTCAATTGTGAAGTGGGGAAAAACATCGAATTCGATGAGATTGCCAACAAGCATGATGCCCTTTTCATCGGAATCGGTTCGACGAAAGGTAAAAAGGCAAATATTTCAGGGGAAAACGCATCAAATGTGTATGCTTCTATGGAATATCTTGTCGCGATTCAGCGTAAAAATTTCGGAGTCGATTACGATAAAAAGTTTGATCTCAAGGATTTGGATGTCGTAGTCATCGGAGGCGGTGACACTGCTATGGACTGTGTCCGTACGGCAAAACGTGAAGGGGCAAAGAGCGTTACCTGTCTTTACCGACGCGATGCGCACAATATGCCGGGTTCACAAAAAGAGTATAAAAACGCGGTTGAAGAGGGGATTGAATTTGTCTTTCAAGCGTCTCCGAAAGAAGTCTTGCTTAATGACAGCGGCAAAGCGATCGGGATGCATATGGTTAAAACCGTTATGGGGCCTAGAGACGAGAGCGGCCGTCAAAAGATGGAAGAGATTAAAGGGAGCGATTTTAACATCAATGCCGATGTTATTATTATGGCCCTTGGATTTGATCCGGCGGTCCCGGGATTTTTGGCTGAAAATGGCATTAGTGTGAACAGTTGGGGTGGAATCATCGTCAATGATCGTTATGAAACGACGACTCCGGGCGTTTATGCCGGTGGGGATTGTTACCGCGGTGCCGATTTGGTGGTCACCGCCGTGTATGACGGTAGAGAAGCGGCTAGGACGATTGTCAAATCATTGCTTGGCTGATGAACCCGTTTGTTGAAGCCGTGATCCAAGGATGCTTGGAAGTACGAGAGAAGGTTATACTATCGAGCGATGTACAACGTTTTACCTCTTTTTCACCCGGACATGGCGGAGATATCAGCAGTGGATTTGATCTGCTGGCTGAATCGATTTTATATACCCATTTACACCCGTTCGGATCGGTTTTTTCCGAAGAGAGCGGATGGATGGATGAAACGGGCGAATGTAATATCATCCTCGATCCCATTGATGGAAGCGATAATTTTTCTTCATTTTTCCCCTATTATGGGATTTCTGTGGCCCGTGAAGTGGACGGTGTGACCCAAGAGGGGATAGTCTGTAACCTAGCCAACGCAGATGTGTTTGTCCGAACACCGGATGCGTATTACCGTACATCCTTAAACGCACTGGACGAACGTTTACCCATTATAACCCACCCATCCGCCAAAATCGGTTTGTTTGAAAAAGCGCCGGAACATCCCGAATTAGTTCGAAAATTGATGCGTAACCAGTGGAAATTTCGCTCTCCCGGGGCTTTAGCTCTCTCGTTGGCGTATGCCCCTTATGTGAAATATGTGCTATTTTTGGGTACAATGCGCTCTTATGATATTCAGGCAGGGCTGTATCTAAGCAAGCATCTTCATGTGTTTAGCGATGAACGATATATCCTGATTAGTGCCGATAAAGAGCTTTTTGAACAGATTCGTTTTATGGTTGAGAAGGAGTATTTTTGAGTCTATTTAATCTTTTTGGTGATTCCGAGAAAAAGAAACAACCGACGAAGAGCGAAGCACCGTCTCATTGGGTAAAATGCCCTTCATGTCAATCTTTGATGTATTACAAAGAGATGGAGAAGCAAAACCATGTTTGTCCGAAATGTAATTTTCATCTACGTATCGGCGTTCAAGAACGTCTCGATCTAATTGCGGACGAAGGGAGTTTTGTCGAATACGACGCAGGACTCAAACCGATCGATCCGTTGAGTTTTGTGGATAAAAAAAGCTATGTTGCCCGTATGGAAGAGGGCTATGCTAAAAACGGTCGATATTCGTCCGTGGTAAGCGGTGAATGCACGATTCACGGTGTACCCGCGCAACTTGTCGTTTTTGATTTTAATTTTATGGGTGGATCTCTCGGATCGGTAGAGGGAGAAAAAATTGTTCGTGCGATCAATCGTGCGATTGAAAAACGTCATGGCGTCATCATTGTCAGTGCCAGCGGTGGTGCCCGTATGCAAGAGAGTACTTTTTCATTGATGCAGATGTCTAAAACCTCTGCGGCACTTGCCCGTTTAGCGCAAGAAAATCTCCCTTACATTTCGTTGTTGACCGATCCGACAATGGGCGGCGTGAGTGCTTCGTTTGCGACGCTTGGCGATATCATTATTGCCGAGCCGGGTGCTCTGGTCGGATTTGCAGGACAACGGGTCATCAAACAAACCATCGGAAGTGATTTGCCCGAAGGATTCCAGCGTGCGGAATTCTTGCTCGAAAAAGGTTCCATCGATATGATCGTTGAACGCAATGATCTTAAAGAGACGCTAAGCGATCTTCTTAAAATGCTTCTTCCCTAACCTTTCCAATGCGCCTATATGCTTTGTGTGACCACGATGTCTTGCAGAAACATCGTGTCAGTTTGGAGACTTTTGTCGAAAAAGTGAAAGCCCTTAAGGGTGAAGTGATCCAATACCGCAATAAAAACGGTGACGTCGCCGCGATCAAACATGATTTAATCACTCTACGGCAGCTTTGGGACGGATATTTGATCATTAACGACCATTATGAGTTGACATCACTGTGCGATGGGGTGCATATCGGTCAAGAAGATCTTTATGCCATTGATCCCGAACCCTCAAAAGCGGTCAAAATTTTGAAACTCTCGATCGGTAGCGATAAAATTATCGGTCTTTCCACTCACAACAGCGCTGAAATTACGATTGCCAATACGCTGAACATCAATTACATCGGCTTGGGAGCATTCAGAGCCACTTCGACTAAATCGGAAGCGAAAGTCTTGGGAGAACAGCTTGATCGTATCGCTTCTGCATCGGTGCATCCGGTTGCCGCGATCGGAGGGGTTCAACTAAACGATCGTTTTGAACACGTCACGTATCATGTTATCGGCAGCGGGCTGCTGTGAACATTTCTCTGATCTCGATTGCCAAAAAAGAGAGGTCACTGTATGATCCTTTGTATCAAGAACAGATTAAGATGATATCCCGCTTTGCAAAACTTGACGATATCGAACTTTTTCCCAAAGAAGTGGCCAAAGCACACCTAATCGGTCCCGAAGCATCTCAAAGCTCTTATACAAAGGTTTTGGAACCGATGTTGGGTAAATGTTATTCTATTGCGTTACATCCTGATGGGAAAAAGTGTGATAGTTTGGCATTTAGTAAGCTTATAAGTGATAGAATCGCGATACAATTTTTCATTGGAGGGGCGTTCGGTTTTGAAGAGCCGTTTGTAAGGCGTTGTGACAGTGTTATCAGCTTATCGGAGATGACGATGAGTCATAAGATTGCCAAGGCAGTTTTACTGGAACAGATCTATCGGGCCTTTACGCTATTGAACAATCACCCCTATCATAAATAAGGAAACACATGAGAGAAAACGAGCTGCATTACTTCGAAGAGATTTTGCAAGGCCGACGAACTCAAATTTTGAAAAATCTTGACGGCGTTGAAGCGGAGATGATGCAACTACGCGAATGCGAACTCAACGACGAGGGGGATTATGCCTCAGTCAGTAACGACAACATGGTGGAAAGCGCGATAGGAACGCAGCAATTACAAGAACTTCAAGAGATTGAAGTTGCATTGGGTAAAATTAAATCCAAGCAATACGGCATTTGTGAAATGTGTGAAGACGATATCGGCTTTCAGCGTTTGAAGGTAAAACCGCATGCGAAATACTGTATCGTTTGTCGGCCGATTGTCGAGAAGAACAAAGCCCACTAAGGAGAAGAGATGCAGCTAAAACGGTATACGATCGCATCGTTTGTTTTGATGATATTGGTAGGAATCGCTACGTATTCCATTACCGACGAATCGGCTTCGTTTGATTTGCTGGGGATTCATTTCCCGAATCTTCCGATTGCATTTTGGGTAGTTGTTCCGGTCATGATCCTCTATTTGGCAAGTGTTTTTCATATGGGTGTGTATGCCTTGGTCGGAAATTTCAAACTACGCCGTTTAGAGAAAGATCATGAAAAGATGATCGGAGCATTGCGAGACTCTTTGCTCGGAGTCGGAGAACGTAATAACGTTTATAAAAGCGATGCGTACAAACTTATGGGAAAACTTATCGATAACAGTATGATTCTTCCGTATGAGACATTGCGTGTCGTTGGAAATGAGAAGATCGATGAAGCCTTGGCATTGCTCCGTGATGTGAAAGAGAAGAAAAAAGTCGATATCAAGCGATTCCATTTATCCAACAACACATCGGTGGTGATTCAAAACAATTTGAACCGTTTGGAACGGGGTGAAATCGGAACCGATGAAGTTCTTTCCCGATCCGAATCGTACGGTGATGTGGTGTGCGCCAAAGCATTCGAATCGTTTGTCAAAACCGCTTCGATCGGATCGGTACTGAAATACAAGTCGTTGTTTAATAAACACTCTCTTTTGGAATTCGTAGAACGGATTAACAGTGATGAGAACGGTATCCAAATGAGCAATGACGAGTTGATGAATCTATTACAGCCTTTAAAATTGAGTCCGAACGATTACATCGATCTCTCGATTGCGCTTTCTAAAAATATGATTCCGGATCAAAGAATCCGCTTATTTGAAGCGATCAGCGAGAAATGCGACGACGCGATGGAAGGGTATCTCTTTACCCTCTATGATTTGCAAATGGTCGATGCCGCCAATGAAATTTTAAATAATACCTCGCATGACGAATATCAAATTTTCAAAGCGTACCGTGATTTAAAAAAATCGAACAAACACTACGATATCAGTTTGCTTTTACGCCGAAACTGTCATTAACTTGGGGTTAAGGTAACGCTTTTATGACCCCGAAACTCTCTTTTAGCTCTCCGGTATATGCCCTTGCACCTTTAGCCGGCTATACCGATCTTCCGTTTCGCAATGTGGTTAAAAAATTCGGTGCCGATTTAACGGTGAGCGAAATGCTCAGTTCCAATGCGTTAGCGTATGGTTCGACCAAGACGATCAAGATGATGGAGCGAAGTCCGAATGAAGATCCTTATTCGGTTCAGATCGCAGGCTCAGAAGTGGACGTGGTTCGGCGAGCGGTAGAGGTATTGAATCGCCAAGAGGATATCGATATTATTGATCTTAATTGCGGATGTCCGGTACCTAAAGTGGTGTGTCACGGTTCGGGCAGTTCACTTTTGAATGATTTGCCTCGGATGGCCAAGGTGATCGAAACCATAAAGCAAACGTCTAATAAATCAACCCTCAGCGTTAAAATACGGTTGGGATTTGAGACCAAGAATCATGTCGAGATAGCGAAATTGGTTGAATCGTGCGGCGCTGATTTTCTCGCAGTGCACGGACGCACTCGAAGCGGAAAATTTAAAGCGCCGGTTGATTACGATGCGATCGCGGAGATAAAAGCGTCGGTTTCGATTCCGGTGATCGCCAACGGCGATATTGACTCGTATGAGAAAGCGCAATGGGTTTTGGCTCACACCAAAGCCGATGGGGTGATGATCGGGCGAGGCGCTGTAGGGGCTCCGTGGATTTTTCATCAGCTCAAGTCAGGATCATCTGTAGTCGATCCGATGTTAAAGCATGCGATTATTATGGAGCATCTTGACGGGATGATCCATTTTTACGGTCCGCGAGGGGTAGTGATGTTTCGCAAGCATGTCCACACCTATTCCAAAGGGTATGAAGGGGCATCGAGTATCCGGGACTTGGTCAATCGGATTGATGATCCGATCGAGTTTCGCGAGGTTGTTTATCGGTTTTTTTTAGAGAATCGTCAGGTCGGTGAAGGGTTTAAACTTTCAGAGATGAAATGCGAATGCTAAACGAAAGAGTAAGATGAATACAAGAGTAGTGAAACATATCATTGTTATAGGGTGTGTTCTGCTGATGAGTGGGTGTACTACGCTTCACACCGCAGCCAGCAAAGGAAATGTAAAAGCGATTGATCGTTTAGTCAAAGAAGAAGCCAATCTCGATGAAACCGATAGCGCAGGGAAAACCCCGCTCATGTATGCGGTCATGTTCAATCAAAAAGAGAGTCTGAGTGCTCTTTTAAAAGCGGGTGCTGATGTCAATACCCAATCGGATACCGGCAATACCGCTTTGCATGAAGCGGTATTACAGGGGAATATCAAATTTGCATCTTTATTGTTGGAAAAAGGAAGCGATCGATCACTCCGGAATAAAGAAGGTAAAACAGCATTAGACTTAGCCAATGAAACAGGTAATCAGAATCTAATCACTTTGGTTGCGGGGGAGTATCAAGATGTCAAAGATAGCCCTAAAGCGGTACAGTTACCGGTAATCCCGATGACGTTTAATAAGATCGATGTGATCGAACCGATCCCTGTTATTGAGCCAACAGCTCCGATAAACGTCCCAACCGAGCCCAAAGTCGTTCCTCAACCTTCTAGTGCTACTCCCGCGGTTATAATTTCCAAAGAAGAAGCTTCACTGCGATTACGTAAAATGATCGCGGGGCGTGAGACAATGGGAATACGTAACTTTTTGAACGAATTTCCTTATGCTATTGAATATATTGAAGAACCGATGCAGCGTATCCGCTATGTCGGACCTTCGGGATGGCGGATTATTGATATTATCGAGAACATGGGACGCGGCAGATATAAAGAATCGGATGTAGTGCATCATATTATGACGGCGCAGCTCCCTTATAAACAGTTTACCCCTGATGAGTTCAAAATGCTTAGCCGATACGGCCTTTCTCCTTCTATCATCGATGCAATGGTTAAAGTGACAAAATAAGGAAACCATTATTCTCTTTGGCTACAATCCCCTCACTAATTCTGTGAGGTGAACTGTGGCAATCGATTTTTATAATGCGGGGATGAATGCTTATACCGCAAGACGGTATGAAGAAGCCTATGAATGGTTTATGCAAGGGTTGGATGACCCTCGATGCAATTATGCGCTTGGCACCATGTACTATAATGGACAAGGGGTTGAACGTAACTTTACTCAATCAACGCATTACTATGCCATCGCTGCGGAAGCGGGTATTTTACCCGCACAAGTGAGTGCCGGATTTGCGTATGCCAATGCGATGGGCGTTCCTGAAGACTTTGACAAAGCAAGGCATTATCTGGAAATGGCGGTTGCTCAAGGTGACGTTGCCGCCAAAATTACGCTGGCGGAGATATATGCAAAAGGATATGCCGGAGGTAGCCGTAAAGAAGCGGCACTGATGATACGAGAAGTTCTGGCCTCTCATGGAGGGGAAGAGGCGTATGAAGTGTATTCGCGGTATGAATTAGGGAAAGTCTTAATAGACGCCTGAAGCTTTTTCCTTATACGCATCGAAGGTGTCATCGGCGGGAGAGGGGATTTGAAAAAATCCATCCAGTTCCCGGTGTTTGCTTTGCAGCATATTTTCAAATTCGTTTTGAGTGATCGGAATATTGTCTTGAAATTTATCCAGCAACAGGGTATTGTTTCCGAGTAAGACGAGATAACTCATTGTCCCATAATCGAGCATGGCAACCGTGTGATTGGTGTCGAGTACTTTTTGGAATCGTACATGGACTCCTCCCGATTCAATTGCATTAGAGACTGAAGATGTGGTGGGGATCGTAGAGGTTTGAACCGCTGGATTAAACAGCCATGGGGTTTTAGGTTCACTGTGAAGGGCATTGGCTTTTTTTGCGATGCTTTGTTTGAGCCAAAACAAGACACCGATACCGATGAGTAAAAGGGCAATAACGACATAGTAGCTTTGTTCAAACTCATTGCTTTGCTTGGTTGGAAGCCCTGATTTTGGTTCTATATTGTCTGAGCCTTGAGAGACGAGCGGAGAAGCGGATCCGGCAGGGCGGCTAAAACGTAAGCGGAGTCCGTATGAGTCCGAGGTTTTGGATGCTTGTAGGGAAACCTGATCGGCTACTTGAGCGGTAATCATGAGCTCTTCGGCATTGGGGGTGATAGATAATTTATCTAAGTAAGCTGAAGAGACATTTTTCACAATAGGGGCATCCAGAGTCGCTTGCTCCAGTTTAATCGTAATTTGATTCCCCTCTTGATTTTGGCGCAATACCCCTTCATACGGCGTATCAAAGGTGAGCATAATATCGACGCGGTCATTACGGTCGTAAATGTTGTAGGTGAGGATTTTTGAACCCGAGGCAAAGACGGTGAGCAGCAACAATAAGGCAAAGTGTTTCATAGTCTCTCTTTTGATAGATAATAGAGTACAGCGCTTGAGTCAAGCACTTCATTGATACGGATGGCGAGATTTTTTTCATATACCATAACTTCGCCTTTTCCAATAATACGGCGGTTTACGTAGGATTCAACGCTTTCTCCGGCCGGTTTGCCCAAATCGATGACCGAGCCTTTTTCAAGCTTGAGAATTTCCCCTAATGTAAGGGTGGTTTGTCCCAGATCGGAGACAAATTCTACCTCCATATCCAAAAGCCCTTCGTAATCCATCCATGCAAGTTCGGATTCAATGTCAAATTCGGCCGTTGTTTCATTAAGGGCTTCTGTCGCAATGGCACTCTCTTGCTCTTGTGTTTCATCCATGGTTATAAGGCCTTTATGGCGATTCCCATCTCTCCGTCCGCCACTGCGATAGTGCAGTATTCATCAAGAGGCATGGAAAACTCTGCGTTTTCTAAAATGTGAGGTGTGGAAATGGAAAAAGCAAATTCCGACGATTCGCTAGCGAGTACTTTGGCACTCCCTATCACCATATTGGTTGTTTCCAAGAGCATATCCCTTAGCGTCTCTTCGTCACTGCTTTCTTCACCCAAGAAAAGTTCCGCAACGTGTTGTATCAGTGTCGGATCACATCCGATATAGGTGCGAAATGCACTTCCGTCTTCACTTGTCACATCTAAATAAGCAATAAGTGTTCTCGTTTTTGGAAGATGGGGGTGAACCGTGTGTGGAATACGGATTTGGTGGATACAAAAATTTTCAGCCGCCTGAGTGATAAACGATAACATAGGATCCTCATAAATATGGAGCTTAAGATTGTAGATTATAGCGTAAAAATGCAAGGAAATAAAAGCACGAATAGGGGTATAATCGCATCAACGATTAAAAAGAAAGCGTTGGTATGATTGTAGAGTTATCCGTACTGGGTATTTTTGTCGGTATGCTGTCGGGGTTTTTCGGTATCGGTGGAGGGACGCTCAGCATACCGATTTTGTTGTATCTTGGATTTGGGATTAAAGAGGCGATTGCGATTTCTGTGATGCAGATGATGGCGGGATCGCTCATGGCGGCATGGATCCATGCGCAAAAGCAAACCTATGAGATCAAAGAGATTAAATACTTCGGATTTGGTGGACTTGTGGGTGCCGTGATCGGAGGAGCATTTGTCAAATTTTTGGAAGCGCCGTATTTAGAAGGGGCTTTTTTAGCTATTATCGCATTTACACTTGTCCGAATGGCGTTCTCTTCTCCCGTTCCGACGCGCAGTGAAATCGTTAATCGACCCTTATATGGGGTCATTGGCACTTTTGTGGGGATTTTTTCAGGGATGCTCGGGATCGGCGGATCGATTTTAATGACCCCGATACTGGTCAGTTTTATGGGATTTGAGCTAAAAAAAGCGTCGGCAATCGGATTGTTTTTTGTCTTGTTTACCTCCTTCTCCTCGTGTGTGACGCTTGGAGTGTTGGGGATGTTAAAGATTCAAGCCGGTTTGATTGTGGCGGTGGCTTCATTATTGGGGATTCATGCCGGTATTTGGCTGACGGGCAGGGTTCATATCAAGCAGTATAAATACATACTCATCGTTTTTTATACGATCATTTTTGCGCTGAGCGCGTATAAACTCATAGTGGAGTAAGAGCAGATGGATACGATCAAAATTATCGGGGCACGAGAACATAATTTAAAAAATATCTATTTGGAGATTCCGAAAAATTCGTTGGTGGTGTGTACCGGAATTAGTGGCAGCGGTAAATCGACTTTGGCGTTTGATACCTTGTACGCTGAGGGACAGCGCCGCTATATTGAGTCGTTGTCTTCGTATGCGCGACAGTTTTTGGATCGGATCGGAAAACCTGATGTGGACAAGATCGAAGGGTTGACCCCGGCGATCGCAATCGATCAAAAAACCACCTCGAAAAATCCTCGCTCTACTGTGGGGACGATTACCGAAATTTACGACTATCTGCGCCTTCTCTATGCTCGTATCGGGGTTCAGCATTGTCATTTATGCGGGAAACAAATCTCCAAAATGTCGGCGCAGGATATTATCGATCAAGTGCTCAAACTCCCTGATGGGGCAAAGATCATTATTTTAGCTCCTTTGGTACGGGAGAAAAAAGGCTCGTTCGCCGATATTCTCGAATCGTTGCGGCATAAAGGGTACGTTCGGGCGATGATCGATGGCGTAATGGTGCGTCTGGATGAAGAGATCGATCTGGCGAAAACCAAAAAACATACGATTAAAGTCGTGATCGATCGTTTGGTGGTGAAAGACGATAATCATGATCGTGTTGCACAAGACGTCGAAAAAGCGCTGAAAGAGTCGTATGGGGAAGTGGAGATCGAGATTCAAAATCCTGAAGAGGTGGGGATGAACGAGAAGCTGATCCATTACAGCGAACACAGTGCCTGTTTTGATTGCAAGGTGAGTTTTGACCCGCTGGAGCCATTGTCGTTTTCATTTAATTCGCCTAAAGGAGCGTGCGGTGAGTGTGACGGTCTGGGGATCCGCTATGCACTCGATTATGAGAAAATTATCGATTCGGAGCTCCCCATCGAAAAAGGGGCAATCAAGATCGTCTATGGATTTAACAAAGGGTACTATTTTACGTTTCTAAAAGCGTTTTGTGCGTTGGTCGGGATCGATATTACGGCACCGTTTTATACACTGGAAGAACATCAGAAAAAAGCGATTTTGCATGGTGGAATCGAAGAAGTGGAATTTAAATGGCAAGATCATCCGATTAAGCGGACATGGCCGGGGATCGTCCGAATCGCCTATGACATCTTCAAAGATGAAAAAGATCTGGCAGATTATATGAGTGAAAAGCCCTGCAGTGTTTGCCATTCGCATCGGTTAAAAAAAGAGTCATTGGCCGTCAGAGTGGCGGATAAAGGGATCGGAGACGTCATTACGATGCCACTCAAAGATTCCTATACCTGGTTTGCCGATCCGAATACGTTTGAGTATTTAAGCGATCAAAACGCGATGATTGCTTCGTCGATCTTGAATGAAATCCGTGAGCGTCTTTTCTTTTTGTATGATGTGGGCTTGGGGTATCTTTCGCTCAGCCGTGATGCTCGAACCATCAGCGGGGGTGAAGCACAGCGTATCCGTATCGCGTCTCAGATCGGCAGCGGTTTGACGGGGGTGATGTATGTGCTTGATGAACCCAGTATCGGATTGCATGAACGCGATACCCTAAAACTGATCCGTACCCTTCGCTCATTGCAGGAAAAGGGAAATACGGTGATTGTCGTGGAACATGACAAAGAGACGATCGAGCATGCCGATTACATCGTTGATATTGGACCGGGTGCGGGAAAATTCGGCGGAAATGTGGTTTTTGCCGGGACATTGGACGAACTGCGCAACAGTAATACCCTCACGGCCGATTACATCTCAGGACGCAAGCAGATCAAATACTATTATCGACGTGCGCAAACCGAATGGCTCAGCGTTAAAAATGTAACATTGAATAATATTAATAATCTAAACGTCTCGATTCCGCTCAAAAATTTTGTCTGTGTGACAGGGGTAAGTGGGAGCGGTAAGAGTTCATTGATTTTGCAGACGTTGCTTCCCGTTACCCGCGAGATTTTGAACCATGCCCGTAAAGTGAATCGAGTAGCCGGGGTCGAAGTGGAGGGGCTTGATAAGCTCGATAAAGTAATCTATCTGGATCAAAGTCCGATCGGACGAACACCGCGCTCCAATCCGGCGACCTATACGGGTGTTATGGATGAGATCCGGAACCTTTTTACCAAGACCAAAGAGGCTCAAATCCGTGGCTATACGGCGTCGCGTTTTAGTTTCAACGTCAAAGGCGGACGGTGCGAAAAATGTCAAGGGGAGGGGGAGATCAAAATCGAGATGCATTTTCTCCCCGATATCATGGTCAAATGCGATGCATGTCACGGGAGCCGATACAACCTTCAGACATTGCAGGTGGAGTATAAGGGAAAAACCATCTCCGATGTATTGAATATGTCGGTGGGTGAGGCATTGGAGTTTTTTGCTCCGATTCCGAAGATTAAAGCGATTTTACAGACGTTGAGTGATGTAGGGCTCGATTACATCACGTTGGGGCAAAATGCGGTTACCCTCTCGGGCGGGGAGGCACAGCGGATCAAGCTTGCCAAAGAACTAAGCCGACGCGATACCGGAAGTACGCTTTATATCTTGGATGAGCCGACGACGGGGCTTCATTTTGACGATGTCAACCGCTTGACCAAAGTACTTCATAATTTTGTCGAATTGGGCAATTCCGTCCTCGTCATCGAACATAATCTAGATATGATCAAAAATGCCGATTACATCATCGATATGGGACCCGAAGGGGGGAGTGGAGGAGGTCTGATCGTTGCGGAAGGAACGCCTGAAACGATCGCGTGCGAATGGGAAAAAACGGGGAGTTTTACTGGCAAGTATTTGGAGATTGAACTTAAAAATACGCTATAATGCTTTCCACTAGTACAGCAGAGGATTTTTATGAAAACATCGATTATTAACAGTATCAAATCTCTCCCCCCGCTCCCTAAAACGGTGATTGACATGCAGCGGGTATGCAATGATGCCAATGCGTCCATTCATGATTTGGTCAAAGTAGTCGAAGGTGATCCGATGATCGTTGCAAATCTTCTTAAAGCCGCGAATTCTCCCCTCTATAGTTTGCGTAAAGAGATCAGTAGTGTCGCACAAGCGGTCTCTCTTTTTGGGATGAGTATGACCCGTTCGATTGGATTGGGAAATTCGGTTCGTAAATTGCTTAATGTGGATATGGAGCCCTATGGGATTACCTCGGAACGGTTTGCTGAAATTTCCTCTATGCAAGGGGTTTTTGCCCATAAATGGTACTCACAGATCGATCGAAAAAAAGCCGACAAACTCTTTTTAGCCTCATTTTTGCAAGAGACGGGTAAGATTGTCATTGCCGGCGATATCATTCTCGAAGAACTAAGTACCAATTTTAAATCGGACATCGAAGTGGCGATTGACATTTCGCAAGTCGAGCGCAGTTATGTGGATGCCACCTCGGCGAATGTGACGGCGGCGATTTTCACCCACTGGCATTTTGATGCAGAATTCGTTCAGATGATCGAGTTTTCGGATGCTCCAGAAACCGCTCCTGAAGAGGTGAAGGAATACGCGATGGCGCTGAATATCATCAAAGCGCTTTTCCCGATCAATGCTCCGCTCTCTGAGCGCTCGATTGTGCAAGGGCTTAAAAAAGCGGAAGAGGCTGGCTATGATGTAGCTAAATTACAAGGAGTTATTGACTCAATGCTTGAATCGCTGGCCGCGTAAGTCGAATTGATGATGGCTCAACCTGTCGTAACAATCATTGATACTTTCGGATTTTTTTTCCGCTCGTTTTATGCACTTCCTCCGCTTAAAAATCGCCAAGGCTTTCCTACCGGCCTCTTAACCGGTTTTATTAATTTTATCGCGTCGCTTCATAAAGATCATAGTAGTGACTATCTGATTTTTGCACTGGATGCACCCGGGGATAGTTTTCGTGCTCAGATTGATCCGAATTATAAGGCAAACCGTGCTCCCGCGCCCGAAGAGCTTAAAAAACAGTTGCCGATCGCGATTGAATGGATCGAAAAAATGGGATATAAGTCGCTATCACAGAGTGGATTCGAAGCCGATGACATGATTGCGTCGGTGGTTCGTCATGCCCGTGAGCAAGGTTTTTTGGTTCGTGTCGTCTCGCACGACAAAGATCTGTATCAATTGATCGAAGATGATCGGGTCGTATTGGTCGATGCCATCAGCAAAAAAGTGATGAACGAAGTCCACTGCAACGAAAAATACGGGGTCCATCCGAATCAGTTTATCGATTATCAAGCCTTGATCGGTGACAGCGCGGATAATGTTCCGGGAGTCAAGGGGATCGGAAAAGTGACAGCCCAAAAGCTTTTGGAACAGTTCGGGACATTGGATACGATTTACGCTAAGTTAGACGAGGTGAACCCGCCTCGCATACGGGGGCTTTTAGAGACCTATCATGACGATGCGTTTCGATCCCGGGAATTGGTACGACTCAAAGATGATGTATTCGGCAGTATAGATTTTAGTGACTATGTGATGCATTTTGATGATCCTTTTATGCCGATTTACGATGATCTGGTTCATTATGAAATGAATGCGGTTTTACGTACGATTAAAGCTAAAGCGCTTTTTGAAGAGAAGCAAACTATTACAGCACCTGTGCAAGAAACAAAAACTCCTGAGTGCACGACGTCACTCGGATGCAGTGTATTATTGGACACTGATGAAGCCTTAATGGAAATTATCCGGTCGATGCGTTCGGATGCGATTATCTCATTTGATACGGAAACGACGGGATTGGATTACGCTAAAGATTCTTTGGTCGGATTTAGTTTTAGTCTGGACGGGCGTACGGGTTATTATGTCCCTTTGGCGCATAATTATCTTGGGGTTGGTAATCAAGTATCCCCTGAAGTGGCAGCGCAAGCGATTAGTGAAATATTTAAACGCAACGTCATCGGCCATAATATCAAATTCGATCTCCATTTTGTCACCCGCTTTTTAGGGGTAGAACGTTTGGAAATCTTTGCCGATACGATGGTGATGGCGTGGCTTAGCGATTCGGCTCGTTCCCTTTCGATGGACGCTTTGGCACAGAATCTTTTGCATCATGAGATGATTCATTTCAAAGACACGGTCAAAAAAGGGGAGAATTTTGCGTCGGTTGCGATCGAGGACGCGTGTCAATACGCGGGAGAAGATGCCTTTATTACTTATCGGCTGTATGAGACGTTGAAAACCCATCTGGAGTTAAAAGGGGGAGACGAAGCGCTGGAAGAGGCAATGAAGGTAGAATTTCCGTTTCTCCTTACTCTCTTAATGATGGAACGTCAGGGGATTGCTGTTGATACGGCGGTGCTTGAAACCTTTAAGTATGAAGTGGCACAGGAGATTACGACATTAACGGGGCAGATTCATGCTGCTTCGGGAAGTGTGTTCAATCTCAACTCTACCAAGCAGCTGGGTGTCGTCCTTTTTGAAACATTGGGACTCCCCCATGGCAAGAAAACCAAGACCGGCTACAGTACGGATGAACAAGTGCTTGAAGGGCTTCGTCATGAGCATCCGATTATTCCGCTACTTCTTCAATACCGTGAATATCATAAGCTCTATTCGACCTATATCGAACCGTTGATCGCTTTAGCCCAGAATGATCCGGCGTCACGGATTTATACGTCGTTTGTTCAGACGGGAACGGCGACGGGACGACTCAGCTCTAAAAATCCGAATTTGCAAAATATTCCGGTTAAAACGGCTTTGGGGATGCGTATCCGCGAAGCGTTTGTGGCGCCTCCCGGTAAAAAGCTGATCGGGATTGACTACTCCCAAATCGAGCTTCGGCTTCTCGCCCATTTTAGCGGTGATGCAGTACTTGTCAATGCCTTCAATGAAGGGCATGACATCCATATGCAAACGGCGATTGCTCTCTTCGGCGAAGCGGAAGCGGCGAGTAAACGGAATATTGCTAAAACGGTCAACTTCGGTCTCTTGTATGGCATGGGGCAAAAAAAGCTCTCCGATACTCTGGGGATCATGACCAAAGAAGCCAAAGAGATTATCGAGCGCTATTTTGAGACGTTTCCGAGCGTCAAAGGGTATTTTAGCGGCATTGTCGAACAGGCGAAAGAACACGGATACGTCGAGACATTACTCCATCGCCGACGCTATTTTGATTTTGCTTCTGCTACGCCGATGCTTAAAGCGGCCTATGAGCGTGAAGCGGTCAATACCGTATTCCAAGGCTCGGCGAGTGATTTGATCAAACTCTCGATGAACGCGATCGATACGATGATCCGCACCGAAAATCTCCGAGCAAAAATGCTCTTGCAAATTCACGATGAACTGATATTTGAAGTCGATGAGGATGCAGCGCAGGCGTATGCGGCACGTTTTGTCGCGGTGATGGAAAATATCATGACGCTCCGCATTCCGCTCAAAACCTCGATGCACATAGGGAACCACTGGGGTGAGTTGAAGTAATCTGCCTAGAAGGGAGTTAACATGATCGATGAGATACTTGAGAAACTAAAACGTAATAGTTGTGGGGTCGAAGATCCGTTTTTTCAAGCGGTTAGTGAAGTGTTGCATTCGCTTAAAGGTACGGTTGAAGGAGATGAGCGATACCGCCGTTTAGGGATATTAGAGCGCTTGGTCGTTCCTGATCGGATTATTACGTTTAAAGTCCAGTGGTTGGATGATTATAATCGGGTGCATATCAATACGGGCTATCGTATCCAATTTAATAATGCACTAGGCCCTTATAAGGGAGGATTGCGATTCCATCCCACGGTCGATGTCAATGTATTAAAGTTTTTGGCATTTGAACAGATTTTTAAAAATGCGCTGACCGGTTTGCCGATCGGTGGAGCCAAAGGGGGAAGTGATTTCGACCCTAAAGGAAAAAGCGAATTTGAAATCATGAAGTTTTGTCGAGCTTATATGCGGGAACTTCATCAGTATATCGGTGCAAGGGTGGATGTACCTGCCGGAGATATAGGGGTCGGTACCCGCGAAATCGGGATTTTATACGGGGAATATAAACGGATTACCCGAAACTACGATGGCGTGATGACGGGGAAACCTTATACGTTCGGCGGATCGCATATGCGCCCTCAGGCAACCGGCTATGGGGTAGTTTATTTTGCTCGGGAAATGTTGAAACAAGAGATCAATGAGAGTCTTGACGGAGAGGTTTGTACGGTGAGCGGTGCTGGAAATGTGGCGATCCATACCATCGAAAAGCTACAAGAATTGGGTGCTAAGGTGATTACTTGCAGTGATAGTGACGGGTGCATTTATGATCCTGAGGGAATTGATCTTTCTCTCCTTCGTACACTAAAAGAAGATGGGCAAAGAAGATCGCTACAAGAGTACGCAGCTAAGGTTCCGCATGCGGTTTATACGAGCCGAGCCGATTATCCGGTAGGAGGACATCAAGTGTGGAGTTATCCGTGCTTTGCCGCTTTTCCGTGTGCGACGCAAAATGAACTCACCCTGATCGATGCACAGACACTCTATAAAAATGGGTGTGTGACCGTCGTAGAAGGGGCAAATATGCCCACTACGCCTGACGCGATTGATTTTTTTCATCAGCAAAGAATCTATTTTGTTCCGGGAAAAGCGGCCAATGCGGGTGGTGTGGCGGTCAGCGAATTTGAGATGAGTCAGAACGCTTCGATGGAGAAATGGGATTTTGAAAAAGTCGATCGAAGGCTCAATGAGATCATGTGTCACATTTATAAGCGGGTAGCCTTAACGGCTAAAGAGTGCGGGCATGAGCGCAACTTTGTCCATGGTGCCAATATTGCGGCCTTTAAGCGGATTTCCGAAGCAATGCTGCTTGAGGGGATTTAGCCTTTTCTAATCATTGACATAGAATTAACAAATATTTACCAAAATCGGACTACAATGCCGACAATCTTATAGAATGGATAGACCATGGATAAACTTCTCTCTTTAGCGGGCTCGATGAAAACGATGGCCGTTTTGATGCTCACGTTTGCTTTTGCGATAGGATATGCGACGTTTATTGAAAACGATTACGGTACCATGACGGCCAAAGCCGATATCTACAATGCTCGCTGGTTTGAAGCGCTGATGGCGTTTTTGGCCCTCAACTTGATGCTCAATATTCTTAAATTCAATATGGCGCGTAAACAAAAGGCGTTTGTATTTCTTTTTCATATTTCTTTTTTAGTCATTCTTGTCGGTGCTGCGGTTACTCGATACGTCGGATATGAAGGAATTATGCACATTCGTGAAGGGGAGCGTATTGATGTTATTACGAGCGCTGAACCGTACGTAAGCTTTAGTGTTCGTAAAGGGGAGAAAAATGATCGTTTTAATGAACCGTTATTTCTTTCTAAGCGCTCTGATAACCATTTCGAACGTGAATTTACGGTTGATGGAGAAACAATACAGGTAAAACTTTTGGATTATATGGGGGATGCCCAGTTAAAAGCCGTTGCCGATTCTAAAGGTGAGCCGATGGTGCACATGATGGTCACGGGTTTGGGCGGCGGTGAACAAGTAACCCTCAAAGAGGGGGAGTTTTTCGAAGCCAATGACATTGTGATCGATTTTCATTCAAAACAGACGTTTTCCAAACCGGTCGTCGCGATCAAAGTGGAAGATGGCAAATTGATGATGAATCACGATGTGGTTCTCAACACCCTCAGCATGGATACACAGCAAAGCGGCGTATTGGGCGAGGGGAAACATGAAATGGTGACCCGTACACTGTTTCAGACGCCACAGAGTGGATTTGTCGTCCGTGAATTTTTACCGAGTGCTTCGATGAAGCTGCTCAAAGCACCGGCTAAAAAAGGGCCAATGATGGGAGAAGGGGAAGATGCGCTGACTTTAGAGTTCACTTCGGGAAAAGAGAAGGTAACGAAAGTCGTTATGGGTTCTACCGGTGAAGTAGGGGAGCCTACCGTCTTCAAGCTAGGGGAGTTGGAAATCGAAGCGTCGTATGGCTCGATTGAGCGACAGCTTCCGTTTGCGATTGAGCTGAACGATTTTCAGTTGGAACGCTATCCTGGATCGATGTCTCCGGCTTCCTATGCGAGTGAAGTGACGGTACATGATCCTTCTCAAGGGGTTAAGATGCCTTTTCGTATCTATATGAACCATGTACTCGATTACAGCGGGCACCGCTTCTTTCAATCCTCCTTTGATCAGGATGAAGGGGGAACGGTTCTTTCGGTGAATCACGACCCGGGGACATTGATCACTTACATCGGGTACTTGATGTTGGCCATCGGAATGTTTGCAGTATTGATCGTTAAAAACGGCCGATTTAATGCACTCAGTGAAAAACTAAAAGCACTGGAAGGGAAGCATGCCGCTTCGCTTCTGATGGCACTTGCTTTAACGTGGGGAACAACAGAGTCGATTGCATCGGATATGGAGAATCCGGTGATCAAGACGGCTCAGTCGTTCGATAAAACACACGCCGATAAATTCGGTCATCTGGTGGTACAAGATTCGAGCGGTCGGATGAAACCGATGGATACATTGACCCATGAAATTTTGTCCAAGCTGTACCGTAACGACACGATTTTGGGATTAAACGCCAATCAGGTCGTACTGGGCATGATGCTCCGTCCCGATGCATGGCGTGAAATTTCGATGATTCGCACATCGGACAAAGAGATCAATAAGCTGATTGGACTTCCAGAAGAGGCTAAAACCGCCGCTTTTGCACAGTTTTTTGAATTTCCGGATGAGATCACGGGATACAAACTGGCCAAACTCGTGGATGAAGCCAATCGTAAAGCTCCTGCTAAACGGGATAAATTTGACAAAGCGCTCCTTCAAGTGGATGAGCGGGTGAATGTAGCGTACATGGTCTATACCGGTTCTTTGATGCGGATGTGGCCAAAGCAAAACGATAAAAACAACAAATGGGATGCGACGATCGAATTGATGCAATCGGCTCCGCCGAAAGAGGCAGAGATGGTTCGATTACTGGCGGTGGGGTATTTTTCCTCCATCGATGGAGCCCTGAAAAGCGGTGATTGGAAAGAGGCTGACAAGATGTTGGCACTGATTGATAAATACCAGCATTTTGTCGGGGCTAGTGTCTATCCTGCTCAAAGCAAAATCGATGTGGAAATTTTTTATAACCATGCCAATATTTTTGAAGAGCTATGGCCGATCTATTTTATTATCGGACTTGGATTATTGATTTTAATGTTTGTCAAAATTTTGAACCCATCCTTCCAAATGAAATGGGCTGTTAGGGTGGCGTTGAGTCTTTTGATTCTCTCGTTTGTCGCGCATACGGCGGGATTGATCATGCGTTGGTATATTTCAGGTCATGCGCCGTGGTCAAACGGGTATGAGTCGATGATTTATATCGGATGGGCGACGGTACTTGCCGGATTTATGTTCGCTAAAAAATCGCCGATTACGTTGGCAGCAACCGGTATTTTGACGGGATTGATCCTTTTTGTCGCGCATCTCAACTGGCTTGATCCGCAAGTGACCAATTTGGTTCCGGTCTTGCAGTCGTACTGGCTGAGTATCCACGTCTCAATGATTACGGCGAGTTACGGTTTTTTAGGTCTTGGAGCACTTTTGGGGATGATTTCGCTGATCCTTTTCACCTTGAAAAATGAGCAAAATGCTCAGCGCTTGAATCAATCGATTAAAGAGCTTAATGCGATTAATGAAATGAGTTTGATCTTCGGTTTGGTTCTTTTGACGATCGGAAACTTTCTTGGTGGAGTCTGGGCAAATGAGAGCTGGGGTCGCTATTGGGGATGGGACCCGAAAGAGACATGGGCTTTGGTCACGATTTTGGTCTATGCCGTCGTTATCCATGTACGGTTTATCAAAGGGTTGTATAACGATTATATGTTCAGTGTCATTTCGCTCTTGGCGTTTACATCGGTGTTGATGACCTATTTCGGGGTGAATTATTATCTGGCGGGGATGCATTCGTATGCGAAAGGTGACCCAGTACCGGTGCCGGATTTCGTACCGTGGACGTATGCGGTGATTGCGATCGTAATCGCGATGGCGTATCCGAAACGCCAAACTTCCTAAAAAGGAAGTTTAAAAGCTTATTCGATTGCGGCGTCCACATTACCCGCTTTTCTGTCTTCCATCGAGACTTCTTTACGGTATGGTTGCGTATTGGCCGCTTCTTCTCCGAGTTTGTAGAGTGAATTGCCTTCAAAGTGGGCACGGTGTTCATCATCATACGGAAGATCCCAGACGATACACCCCTCTGTCGGACAAGCGGCTTGACATGCCGGGGTCCCGTGGTCACCGATACATTCGGTGCAGGTTTCAGGATGGACGTAGTAAATGTCTTCTCCCGTCGGATTGTCATCATTGCTGACGATAGAATTGGTAGGACACTCATCTAAACAAGCATCACACGTGATACAAATATCAGTAATTCGAACGGCCATTGTTGATCCTTTAATATAAATTTAAAGTGATCATAGCTTCAACTCTTTGAAACGAGTGTTAAAAATTTCCGGACACTTGTTTTATAAAGTCAACACAAGATTAGACGTTGAATCGAAAGTGCATGATGTCACCGTCTTGCACGATGTACTCTTTCCCCTCTAACCGCATCTTTCCTGCTTCTTTGGCTTTATTCTCTCCACCGCAGGCGACATAATCCTCATATCCGATCACTTCGGCGCGGATGAATCCTTTTTCAAAATCGTTATGAATGACGGCAGCGGCTTTTGGTGCAGTGGTATTTTTACGGATAGTCCAGGCACGCACCTCTTTGACACCGGCGGTAAAGTAGCTCATCAGACCGAGTTTGTCAAACCCTTTGCGGATGATCTGCTCGAGTCCTGATTCTTCGACACCCATATCGCGCAAGAATTCATCGCGCTCTTCATCATCGAGTCCGACGAGCTCTTCTTCGATTTTGGCACACAGCTTGATCACTTCGCATCCGTGTTTCGCCGCATGTTCACGCAAACGTTTGACATAGTCGTTGTCTTCACTCAGACCGTCTTCATCCACATTGGCTCCATACATGATCTCTTTAGCGCTGAGCAGACGCACTTCGGCATTGAGCTTTTCGAACAGTTCGCTGTCCGCTTTGGGAAAATTTCGTGCGAGATTTCCTTCCGCCAGATACTCAGCCAATTCTTCGGCAAAGGTGACCATTGCGGCGGCATCTTTTTCATTTTTCGCTTGCTTTTTAAGGCGTTCGATACGGTTGGTCAAGACTTCGATATCGGCAAAGATAAGTTCGTTTTCGATAATTTCGACATCGGACAGAGGGTCGATACGCCCTTCAGTATGGACGATATTTTCATCATCGAAACAGCGCACGATTTGAAGGATTACTTCGGTCTCACGGATGTTGGAGAGAAATTTGTTCCCGAGTCCTTCCCCCTTACTCGCTCCTTTGACCAATCCCGCGATATCAACGAAATCAAGAGTGGAGTGCTGGATACGCTCGGGATTGACGATTTTAGCTAGTGCGTCCAGACGTGCATCCGGTACGGGAACGGTTGCTTTATTCGGCTCGATGGTACAGAACGGATAATTGGCCGCTTCGGCGTTTTGCGCTTTGGTCAGTGCGTTAAAAGTGGTTGATTTTCCGACGTTTGGCAGTCCTACGAGTCCGATGCTAAGTCCCATTGAGTTTTCCTTGGTAGAGTGAAATGACAGTTTTAGTGGTGCAATTATACAGTAGGGTTGTTGAGTGGGGACTGAGGGGGGGAATAGGTAGTCAAAAAGGTTAGAAAAGCATATTCTTGATTTGTGTCAATAATTATTATTTGATTATCAGCTATAAATTTGGATAAAATTTGTAACAAGGAAATCTTATGAGTCTTTCATCAGAAACAATCGCACGAATCAAGGAAACCATTCCCCTTATTAATACCGAAGCGGAGAATGTTACCACCCGTATGTATGAAATTTTGTTCAGTAAATACCCTGAAACCAAACCGTTATTTGCCAATGCGACGAGTGATCAGCATAAAAAACTGGCAGGGGCGATTGCCGCATTTGCAGGAAATGTGGATAATCTCGGAGTTTTGGGCGGAGCTGTCGAAAAAATGGCACAATCGCATGTTTTGACGCATGTTCAACCGTCGCATTATCCGATGGTCGCGGACGCTCTGATTACTGCCATGGGCGATGTATTGGGCGACGCATTTACCGAAGCACGTAAAAATGCGTGGGTTGAAGCCTATACGTTTTTAGCGGGCATTTTGATGCAGCGTGAAAAAGAACTCTATGCACAAAACGGATAAACCGAATCGACTCCATTTTTATGAGAGTCTTATCGCCGGCATCGGAGCTCTGATCGGTCTCTCTTTCATCGGATTGATCGCGCAAAGTGCTCAAACCATGATGCTTATTGCCCCGTTTGGGGCAAGTGCGGTTTTACTCTTTAGCGCTCCTAATGCGGCTTTTTCCCATCCATGGAACATTTTCGGCGGCTATTTGATCTCTACCGTTATCGGTTCGTTGGTGTTGGTTTATACCGATGGAGGATGGCTTCCAATCGGCTTAGGCTTGGGCCTGACGATCATGCTGATGCACTGGCTCAGGGTGATTCATCCCCCTGCGGGCGCGAACTTTTTGATTGTGACGCAGGGGCATTTGACGTTTTACCTCCTCGCCCCGCTTTTTTTAGGATTGATCACCCTCATCATCGTAGCCATGAGTGTGGAACGGCTCCGACGTAAGTTTTTACACGATTCTTGATTGAGGATTTAGTTTTTAAATTACTTAATTATTTTTATTAACTATATTCTTATGCTATTTGATTTATTTATTCTGTTAAGATGGTTTTCGCATCAATAACTTTCGAATCTTGAATTATACTATTGTATGAAATAAGGAGCCAGTCATGTTAGCAGCAGAAAAAGAAAAATACCAAAAAGTCATTGATCTGATTGAAAACCTTGCTATTGTTCCCGAGGTAGAGATCGGATATTTTATTCCGGGCGTACTCGTCGATGTAGAAGGGGGAGGGGAACAATCCGGTGGCCCTTTTATACAGTTTACCTATACTAAGGATGTTAATCATCCGTGGATTCAACGCATGCCATTGAAACGTAATTATCTTGAAAAATCGCCTGAGGATTTGGTCAATTTTATCACGTTTGCTTTGGAACGGTTTATCGAAGAGATTGATTCGCTTGAATATGGGGCACAATAACCCCATTAATCGAAAAGAGGCTGCTTAAGCGTTTTGTGCAAGCAGCCAATTTAGTGTCATACGTACCCCTGCACCTGTTCCGCCATAGCTGTGGACATCCCATGCACTCTCGGTATAAGCCGAACCGGCAATATCGAAGTGAACCCATTTCTCTTTCATCTCTTCATCGATAAAATGATCCAAAAAAAGTGCTGCGGTAATCGCTCCGCCGTAGGGTTTGGAAGAGACGTTGCACACATCGGCGAGATCGCTTTTAATCAACTTCTTCAACTGACGGTTAAATGGGAGAATACCGCAGTATTCGCCGGCGTTGCTTGCGGCCTCTAAAAATGAGGTTTTGAGCTCATCATTATGCCCCATGACACCGGTAGTGTAAGGGCCAAGGGCCACCATGCACGCCCCCGTAAGGGTGGCAAAATCGAAAATATAGTCGGCTTTGACCTTCTCTTGTGCATAGCCCAATACATCGGCAAGGACGAGTCGTCCTTCGGCATCGGTATTGCGTACTTCGATGGTTTTACCGTTTTTGGCTCGGAGGACATCATCGGGTTTGTAGGCGTTGCCTCCGATCATGTTTTCCACGGCACCGACAAAGGCATGGACTTCGATATCCAACCCCAGCTCACTCGCCGCTTTGATCATTCCCATGACGGCACAGCCGCCGGCTTTATCCATTTTCATCGTCACCATCGATGCGGCCGCTTTTAGGCTAAGTCCACCGCTATCATAGGTGAGCCCTTTTCCGACCAGCGTGATAATTTTTTTAGGATTTTTGGGTTTGTAAGCCAAATGGATCAGGCGCGGAGGATTACTCGAAGCACGCCCCACAGCGAGCATCGCATTCATCCCCTCGGCTTCAAGGCCGTTAACATCCAAAATGGTACATTCGAGATTATTCGCCTTGGATAATGAATCGGCGGTTACAGCCATCCCTTGCGGGGTCATATCGTATGGGGTATGATTCACCAGATCACGGACAAAGTTGGTTGCATTGGCAATAACCAACGTCGTTTGAAAGATCGATTCCACATGCTCATAATCGTATTCGCTGTTATAAACAAAAATCAGGGTCTGAAATGACGATTTTTTCGGTTCTGATTTATAGTCTTGAAAACTGTATCCTCCGAGAAGAGCCCCTTCAACTGCGGCTTGAAAATAGGCTTCTTTGGGAACGCAGAGTTTGGCCGAGGTATAGTTTGTGTTTTGAAGCGCTTTAATGGCGGATGTCATGGAGAGTCGATACTCTTCGTTGGACTCTTGTTCCAATCCGACGATTAACGTTTTGTGTTCATGCAAGAAACAGATTTGCTCCGTTTTGCCCTCAAATTTTGCAAATGAGAGGAGCGATGCATGGGTATGGCTCTCCAGTGATGAAGGGGAGAGGAATTCAATGACAATGTCGGTTGCTGAATCGGATAAAGGTTGATTAACGAGTTTGACGTCCACGGCGTTTCTCCAAAAAGTTATTTTCGATACGGTTGAAAGTATAAGCAATCCCTCCGATCATTGTGAGCGCGAGCGGAATAGCAAAATACCAATGGGCTTTGATCCAAGCCAACAATCTCAAGAGCTCTTCTCCGAAATAGTATGCGGGGATGATCGTGATGGCTGCCCAGCAGATGGCACTGACGAAATTGATAAACGCGAATTTTTGGCTCGAATATTTCGTCAAGCCGATGGCCATCGGAATCACCGTGCGCATGCCGTACATATAGCGCTGGACAAAGATAAGAGGCCAGCCGTATTTTTTCAAGAGCAGATGGGCAATCGCAAATTTACGGCGCTGTTCTCGGAGTTTGTCATGGATGTATTTTTTATTGAAGCGACCGATATAAAAATAGATCTGATCTCCGACAAATCCTCCCAGCCCTCCGACCATGATGGCAAATGGCAAAAACATATCGCCCGTATGAGACATGATCCCCGCCATGACGAGACCCAACTCACCCTCTAAAATACTCCACCCAAAAAGGACGATGTAGCCGTATTCTTTAAGCCATTCGATAAACAGATGTTCCAAAAAAGTCCTTATTCGTCAAAATTCAATATCTGTTTGGCTTGTACCATGTCTTTGTCTCCGCGTCCTGAGACATTGACAATAATGAGCTTATCCTTGATATTTCCCATTTTTTTAAGATATGCGATGGCATGAGCACTTTCAAACGCGGGAATGATCCCCTCCGCACGGCTCAGCCAGACGAATGCGTCCAGCGCTTCTTGATCGGTGACGTTGTCATAGCTGATACTACCGTTGTCTTTATGAAAGGCATGTTCAGGTCCGATCCCCGGATAATCAAGACCGGCCGAGATGGAGTGCGCTTCGAGAATTTGTCCATCATCGTCTTGGAGGAGATAGCTCATTTGGCCGTGAAGGACTCCCGGTCGTCCTTTTTCAAGAGAGCATCCGTGTTTATCGGTTTCGACGCCCAGTCCTCCGGCTTCGATCCCGATACAACGAACCTCTTTGTCTTCCAAGAAATGTTGAAAGGTTCCAATCGCATTGCTTCCTCCACCGATGCAGGCGATAACGTAATCGGGAAGGCGCTGTTCTTTTTCCAAAATTTGTGCGCGTGCTTCACACCCGATAATTGCTTGAAAATCACGGACCATCATCGGGTAAGGGTGAGGGCCTGCGACGGTTCCGATGATGTAAAACGTATCTCGTGCATGGGTAACCCAGTGGCGGATCGCATCGTTCATCGCGTCTTTGAGGGTTTTAGAGCCGCTTTGGACGGCGTGCACTTTGGCACCCATGAGTTTCATTCTAAAGACATTGAGTTCTTGACGTTCGACGTCTTTGGCTCCCATGAAAATTTCGCATTCCAAGCCCAAGAGTGCCGCAATGGTTGCCGTAGCAACTCCGTGCTGTCCCGCACCCGTTTCGGCGATGACTTTCTTTTTCCCCAGCCGTTTGGCCATCAGCCCTTGAGCAATGACGTTATTGACTTTGTGTGCACCTGTGTGATTAAGATCTTCGCGTTTTAGATAAATCTTCGCTCCGAGTTCTTGAGAGATATTTGCCGCATAATAAAGCGGACTCGGACGTCCGACGTAGTCGGTAAGGTAACCGTCCACCTCACTCCAAAACGTTTTATCAAATCGGATTTCATTATAAGCTTGCTCGAGTTCTAACAATGCCGGCATAAGTGTTTCGGGGACATAACGTCCGCCGAAAATACCAAAGTGTCCTTCAATCGGATCGAATGGGGATGGGGATGGGATATACATCAGTCCACTCCGATCACGGTATAGACATCGACGACTTCACCGAGTTTGGCTTGACCGCTTAAAAAATCAAGCCCCATGATGAAGCATGCCTCGACGCAGTTTCCACCTACTTTGTTGATAAGGCTTGCCGCTGCATACGCCGTTCCTCCGGTCGCGATCAAATCATCGATGAGTAAAACACGCGGCTCTTGGGCATGTGAGAACGCATCGATGTGCACTTCCACTTCATCCACACCATATTCAAGGGAGTATTTTTCGGAAACCGTGGTGTAGGGGAGTTTCCCTTTTTTACGGATGGGCACAAAACCGACGTTAAGCATCTGTGCCAAAGCGGCACCGAAGATAAAGCCGCGTGCATCGATCCCTGCCACATGGGTAAGATTGTAAGTGCTATAGCGCTCATGAAGATGCTGCATAAGCAGGGCAAACGCATCTTTATTGGCGAGGAGAGTGGTAATATCTTTAAAAACGATCCCCGGCTTCGGAAAATCGACGATATCGCGAATGGAATTCATTAAAAAAGCTTTTTGTTCAATGGTGAGTGTCATAGCAATCCTTTGTTAAATAAGTGCGTCAATACGCCCTTCAAGCTCTCTGATTTTTTGCTGAAGGCGATCTGCCTCGACGCGGTGTTTACCATTGCGTTGTTTGAGTGTTTTCATCTCATTTCGGAGATTATTGAGCTCTTCGCTAAGAATATCCACGTTTCCGAGCGCTCGTTGAAGCTGAATTTGATATTTTCGGATCAAAATCTCAGCCTCTCGCAGCGTGAGTTTCATCATTTCGCTTGAGCGTTCGGTTTTGACGGTAATGCTGCGAAAATAGAACATCTTGACGAAAAAGAAAAGAGCTCCGAGTGTAACGATGGTGAGTAATGACCACTCTAAAAACATCGATTATCCTTTGATCGCTTCGATTTTTTCAACTCGGCCGCAATGTCGGCCCCCTTCGAATGTTCCGCCGATCCAGGCATCCAGAATCGATTCGGCAACTCCTTGACCGACGATACGTTCACCAAAACACAGTACATTGGCATCGTTGTGCCCTCGTGCGACGGTCGCGGTGTACGCATCATGGCAGAGTGCGGCACGAATGCCGTGAAAGCGGTTGGCGGCCATCGACATACCGATTCCCGAGCCGCAGATCAAAATACCGTGAGCACTGGGATCGCCTAAAACATTTTCGCATACCTTAACCGCATAATCGGGATAATCGACCCGCTCTTTGTCGAAAGGACCTAGATCGATGACGTCATGTCCTTTGGATTTCAAGAGCTCAACCGTAAAGTTTTTCATATCGATTCCGGCATGGTCGGTGGCAACGTAAAATTTCATGGTTCTTCCTAGCTGAGTAAAAGATTGAGTACGATTTGTATCGGCCAAATGAGCAACGGCTCTTTAAGCGGCGTCACTAAAACGATGATGATAACAATCATTCCATAAGGTTCGGCTTTAGTGAAAAATTCTGCGACTTTAACGATCCGAAATTTTAACGAAAGGTAACTCACAAAATGGGCTCCGTCGAATCCGGGAATAGGGAGAAGATTGAGTACCGCTAAGACGATGTTGATCAAGAGGAGTTTAAGGATAAAAATATATCCAAACAAATATGCCAACGAGTTTTGCTCGGTCGGTTCACTAAGCCCTAAGAGAACAATGGACGCAAGCGTCCCTAAAAAGAGATTGTAAACAATTCCTGCCAAGCTCACCTGCATGGCGGCATTGTATCCGCCGTTGCGGATAACCGTATGCATATTGACCGGTACCGGCTTGGCCCAGCCGAATAAAAAACCGCTTGCTCCCAGTAGCATGGGGATAAAGTAGGTCATGGCCGGAACCAGAATGGAGCCGAACGGATCGATATGAATGAGGGGATTAATACTCAGACGACCGCTCTGTTTAGCGGTGGGATCTCCGTATTTATAGGCGACCCAGCCGTGCATAATCTCATGCCCGATGATGGCGACCAACAGGGCTAAAATTGCTGCGGGGATCGAAAGCAGATCAATAAAGGTCATACGTTTTAGCGTCTTCTTTTTGTCGTTCGGCTATCGCTCGATCAAGGATGCTGTTTTGTTCCAAATCGGATGGCGTTTTTCCGATGCGATCCCAGCGTACTTTATACTCATCGTCCAGACTAAAATAGACAAACCACGGGGTTCCTTCGATTAATCCGTACGGTACGGCACCCCAAAAACGGCTGTCATTGGAATGATCTCGGTTGTCTCCCATCATGAAGTATTGTTTTTCAGGGACTTGAACCGGTCCGAAATTAAAAATTTCACTCGGCATCAGACCGTTATCGACGATATGTTCATCGTGGTGAATTCCCGGATGTTCTTTGGTATAGGGGTCTTTTACCCATGTTTTTCCATCGATGTCGATGGTTTCGTAGCCAGGGAAAAGGGAAGCAATTTTTGCGTTACCTTCACGTGGATGGAGATACAGCACCTTGTTCGCGATAAAGAGTTCGTCTCCGGGCAGGGCAACACATCGCTTGACGTAGTGAAGCTGTGGATTGTTCGGATAGCGGAAGATGACAATGTCACCGCGTTCGGGCTCATCGCCATCAATAATATGTCCATCCGTACCGGGTACAAGAGGGATCTCTAAAAATGGGATGTGAGGTGTGGAGATACCATAGGCGAATTTTTTGGCAAACAGATGATCCCCGATCAATAGGGAGTCTTTCATTGATCCGCTGGGGATACGAAATGCTTGCGCGATAAAAAAGATCACGAACAAGACGATGATGATGGTTCCTGTCCAGCTATTGGAAAAACGGTAAGCACGGTGTGCGGCATTAAATATTTTTTGTTTCATTGGTGAGACTCTTTGGCATGATTTTGGGCTGCTAGGAGGGTGTTATTCAGAAGCATAGCGATGGTCATCGGTCCTACACCTCCGGGTACCGGAGTGATGTAGGAGGTTTTTGGTGCGACGGCGTCGTAATCGACGTCTCCGACCAGGCGTCCGTCACTCGTTCGGTTAATCCCGATGTCCACAACGATGGCATCAGGTTTGACCATATCTTCCTTGATTAGGTTGATTACTCCTGCACCCACAAGCAGGATATCGGCTTCACGAGTGTGAGCAGCAAGATCTTTGGTATGGATGTGGGTAATGGTCACGGTAGCATGAGCATTAAGCAAAAGGGCGGCCATCGGTTTTCCGACGATATTGGAAGCTCCGACAATGACGGCATTTTTACCTTTGGGATTGATGTTATATTCGTTGAGCAATTTCATCACTCCCAGCGGGGTACAGGGGACAAATCCTTCCAGTCCCGTTGTTAGGCGTCCGACATTATAGGGATGGAACCCGTCGACGTCTTTATTTGGTGCCACAACCTCAAGAATTTTGGTCGTATCGATGTGGCTGGGAAGAGGAAGTTGGATCAAGATACCGTCGATATTGGGATTGGAATTCATCATTTCGATCGTATTGATGATCGCTTCTTGGGAGATATCATCGGGCATTTCATGGGTGACGGAATAAAAACCGGCGCGGTCGCATGCCTTTTTCTTCATTCCGACATAGGCTTGGCTGGCCGGGTCATGTCCGACTAAGATCACTGCCAAACCGGGAACTTTTCCCGTTTTTTCTTTCAGCGCTTTGGCTTCCAAAGCAACATTATCTTCGATTTTTTTTGCGAGGGATTTACCGTCAAGAATCTGCATTTAGCCACCGTCAAATTGTTTTTGGATATCATACCGATAAAAGTATAACAAACGGTTAAAGGGAGCGGGTGAGAGCATTATTGGCATTGCTTTTGACACTCAATGTGCAAGGAGCGGAATCGTTTATCACCAAAGAAGAGTACGCGCTCAGCCTCTATCATAATCCGCGAGGGGTGGGATGCCACCTTTGTCACGGTGAAAAAGGAGAGGGGCGGCGCATCGCGGCGTATTATGATAAAAACGAACGCAAAGTATTTGCCGGAAAACCGATCAACAAGATCCCCTTTAGCGAGTTTTACCAGAAAGTAAACGCAAAGATCGTGGGGATGCCCCGCTATTATCTCACCGATACCGAAATACAGACCTTGTACTATCATTTGCATCGGGAAGAGTTTCAGCGTGCCGCGTTAAAACGACAGGCGAAGCCTTCCAAATGAGACGTGTCAATTCCTCTTTGGCGTTTCGATCCTGCTTGATGCTCTCGACCCACAATCCGAAGCATTTGGAAAAAATTCCGTTTTTGGAAGCGGAGTGTATTATGCTCAATCTCGAAGATGGTGTCAGTCCCGAACAAAAGCCCGAAGCATTGCGTTTGTGCGTCAAGGCGCTCGAAAAACATCAGAGCATTGATAAAAAAATGGTGGTTCGTGTCAATCCTCTCGATGAGGGGGGATTAGCAGAGATTGCGTTGCTTAATGCCTACAAGCCCGATGCGATCCGTATCCCGAAAATCCGTACTGTAGAAGACGTCAAACGAGCGCTCGACGCGATCGATGAGCCGATCGAAGTTCATCTCTCCATCGAGACGAAAGAGGCATGGCTTAATTTGGCTCAGCTTCGGATTAACCCTAGGGTTAAGGCATTTTACTTGGGAGTGCTGGATTTGTTTGCCGAATTGGGTCTCTCACAAGCACTCTTAACTCCGCAAAATCCCACGGTTCACTATCTATTGTCCCATTTTTTGATTACTTCGCGTGCCCTTGGGGTTAAACCCGTCTCCTTTGTCTATCAGGAGCACAAAAACGATGAGGGATTGCTCCAATGGCTCGCACTTGAAAAAGAGATGGGATTTGATGCGAAAGGGTGTATTTCTCCACAGCAAGTGGCATTAATTCATCAAGTTTTTGGGAATAACGACGAAGAGTTGGAGCGGTGCCGTATGATTGTCCGTTTGTTTGAAGAACACTGTGAAAGAGGGATTAGCGGATTTGTTCATGAACGGTACGGTTTTATAGATGAGCCGATCTATAAAGGGGCTTTGGCGGTTTTAGTACAGAAGTGATATTTCAATTTTTCATCTTCTCTCAGACTTTCTCATAATTTTTTGTATAATAAGGGTTTCTTATATAATTAAATCCAATGCACATTTGTTTGAACTCAATAGGGCGTTGACGAGTTTGGTTGTGGAAGATGAGAAAAGAGCAAAAAGGAGATAGAACGTATATCATTAGAAATATCACACAAAGTGGGCATAATTTTTTAGATGTTATAAGAGAACAAAGCATTTGGGAAATTATAAAAAATAAAGCCATAAAAGCAGGTGATTATGCTCTACCTGTGTTGATTGAATATGGATTAGAGGGTATTAAAAAAGCTTTTTCGGGAAGTTGAAATCTTTCACCCTGCCATATTTTTCCCCATTGTCTAGCGGCGGGGTAGAATGAAGAAAACCATGAGGAGTTTCGATGAATGAGCCGTCATTAGCAGTTTTTGAAAGCAAGCAGATACGTCGTAGTTATGATGAAGATAGCGAAATTTGGTATTTTTCTATCGTTGATGTAGTAGAAACATTGACAGATTCGACTAATCCTACAGATTATTTAAAAAAATTACGTAAACGGGATAGTGAACTTGGAAGCTACCTAGGGACAAATTGTCCCCAAGTAGATATGATGACATCTACAGGAAAAAAACGCAAAACGTTAGCAGGAACTGTAAAAGACATTTTGCGCCTGATACAGTCGATTCCATCCCCTAAAGCCGAGCCGTTTAAAATCTGGTTGGCTAAAGTAGGGCATGAACGACTCCAAGATATGTTCGATCCTGCCCAAAGCGTCGATCGCGCTCGTGAATACTGGCAACAGCAGGGACGTAGTGAAAAATGGATTCAACAGCGGATGATGGGGCAGGAGACCCGAAATAAACTCACCGATTATTGGAAAGAGAACGGTGTCGAAAAAAGCGATGAGTTTGCAATGCTTACCAACATCATCCACCAAGAATGGAGCGGTATCAGTGTCAAAGAACACAAAAATATCAAAGGGCTAAAATCTCAAAATCTGCGCGATCACATGAGCGAAGCAGAACTGATTTTTACTGCATTAGCAGAACTTTCAACCCGTCAAATCGCACAAGCGGACGAAGCCAAAGGGGTCATGGAAAATGCCAAAGCAAGTAAAAAAGGGGGCAGTATTGCTAAAAAGGCACGTCTAGAACTCGAAGATAAGACAGGTAAAAGTGTCATTACGGGTGAGAATTTTTTACCGCCCATAAAAAAATGATTGCTTTAATAACCGGTAAGGTTATACCAGACCCGATAACGGATCAAGGTCTTTTGCGCCGGTCTGGGATAGCGTGAGTAGGCAAGCTCGATCACGTCTTTGGTCGTACTGTCCAAAATGGAGAGCTGAGAGTTTTTCAAAAACCGTATATCGGAGATACTTCCGTCAGGATGGAGATAAAACTCGATCATATTGGTATCATTAATTCGTATATTATCGGGGATACGGGAGCGGCCGTACCGATCCAATACCCCTTGCGTGATACGGCGCATCACCTCTTGATTATCCAAAATATATTTTTGTTCCCCCTCGGAGAGTTCACTAAATTTATCACCGTAAAGTTTTTGAATGCTGTCGGTGACTTTTGAGATTGAGCCTTGCGAAATGGTTTTAGCGCTTCCATCGGGCGTGGAGAGCTTATCGAAGAGATTAAACTCTTTTTTTGGGGTTCGCTCGATCGTAGTGACCTCTTTTGGAGTGTAACGCTCATACGCCTTTTTCGGTTCGCTTACGGGTTCATTTTTACTCTCTTGCGGTTTCGCTGGTATTACTGGTGAGGTAGGTTTAGATGAGCCTTTTTTAGCCTCTTTTGTAGGTGGTCTTGGAGTTGATTGCGTCGGTTTTTCGAGCTGTTCTCCGCGCGGAATCGGGCGTACTTTTTCGAGTTTTGGTTGGGTATTGGGTATGGCGGCTTCTTGAACAGCGGTCGGGCGCTCTTTGAGCGAAACTTTAAATCGTTGTTCTTCTTGAGGGGGTTTGGGTTCGGGTTTGGGAACAATTTTATCCAGTAATAGAAACATGAATACCACCATAAGGTGGATGAGGAAGGCAATGATAAAGGCATAAATCGAAAACGACGGATGTTTCTTCATATTCCCACTAACGGATAATTTTTGAGGGCATTATAGCCAAAGAGGATTATAGGGAGCCATAAGCTATAATTAGAAAAACATTTTTAGGAACAGACTTATGAGCATTTCACACTCTCAAGCCGCTTTTGAAAAAGCCCAGCAACTTATTCCCGGCGGGGTAAATTCTCCGGTACGTGCATTTAAAAGCGTCGGTGGAATACCTCGTTTTATCGCCAGCGGTGAAGGGGCGTATTTGGTAGATGTGGATGGCAACCGATACGTCGATTATGTCCAAAGCTGGGGGCCGCTCATTTTCGGCCATCGGGATGAAAGTATTGAAAATGCGGTTATCGATGCCGTCAAACATGGTCTTAGTTTCGGAGCGCCGACGGAGGCGGAGAGTGAACTGGCCGACCTGATTATCGGTATCTATGATTCGATTGAAAAAATTCGTTTCGTCAGCAGCGGTACCGAAGCGGTGATGAGTGCGATTCGTCTTGCTCGCGGGTTTACGGGACGCGATGATATCGTCAAATTCACCGGATGCTATCATGGACACAGCGATGCCTTGCTTGTTCAGGCCGGCTCTGGGGCGGCGACATTTGGAACTCCTAGTTCGCCTGGAGTACCTGCGGATTTTACCAAACACACGTTGTTGGCCGAATACAACAACATCGAGAGTGTCAAAAAATGTTTTGCCGACAGCTCTGGTATTGCGTGTGTCATTATTGAGCCGATTGCCGGCAATATGGGATTGGTCCCTGCAAGCAAAGAGTTTTTGGCCGAACTGCGCCGGTTATGCGATGAGCATGGAACATTGCTCATTTTTGACGAGGTAATGAGTGGATTTCGCGCCTGTTTACACGGAGCTGAGAGTATTGTCGGAACCAAGCCGGATTTAGTGACGCTGGGTAAAGTGATCGGAGGTGGTATGCCCGTCGGCGCGTTCGGCGGACGTCGTGAGATTATGGCGAATCTCTCACCCGAGGGAGGCGTTTATCAGGCTGGAACGCTCAGCGGTAATCCGGTTGCGATGGCGGCGGGTCTTGCCGCGATTCGCAAACTAAAAGCCAATGGGCGTGTTTTCGCTATTCTTGAAGAACGAGCCAAACGTCTTATGAACGGTTTCGCGGCTGTGGCAGCTAAACATGACATACCGCTTCAGACCGATGTACGCGGTTCGATGTTCGGATTCTTCTTTAGTGAGAACGAGGTACATAATTTCGCCGATGCACTCAAAAGCGATACGGCACGTTTTGCCCGTTTTCATGCCGCGATGTTGGATGCGGGATACTATTTTGCTTGTTCACAGTTTGAGACCGGATTTATTTGTACGGCCATTACCGATACGATGATTGAAGAGACGATTGCGGCAGCGGATAAAATCATGGAGGCTTTGTAATGCACGAAGAAGAGCAAAAACCTCGTTTAAAACCGATTATCGAAGGGGCAGAGAGTTTGTCTTTGGGCATTTCGATGGTCGTTGCCGTATTGCTCGGTGTGGGGATCGGTCTTGGGCTTAAAAAATTGAGCGGAATCGGCTGGACTTTATGGATCGGGGTCGGTATCGGTATCGCTGCGGCAATTTTAAATATCTATAAAGTGTACAGCAAACAGTATCGAGAATTTGAAAAACTTTCTCGCGATCCTCGCTATAACATGGGGAAAAAAGCCGATGAGGATGAGGATGACGAAGATTAAAAAAGCGCTAGGCATCTTCATTATCATTCAGGGGATGACCTTAACCTTATTGGTTCTGTCCCAAGAGATTTATATTAATTTTTTAGTGGCGCAGATCAGTTCGATGGGTATAGTAATGGGCTCATTGTACGCGTACCGAAGTATGATTGAACGCCGTATCGCCGATGTGGATCCCGAAGATAACAAAGATACCATCGATATGATGGACGATCCGTATGATTTGTATGAAGAAGAGCGCGAAGAGGAAGTTGCCGATCTCAAAGCTATGATCAAAGCCGAAAAAGCAAAGCAAGGTAAAAATCTTCTCAAAAACACTACACAAAACGGGAGTGCATGGGTATCCGCGTACCGGATGATCCCGTACGCCGTTTTGGTGTTAGGGTTTATTTCATTGGAAAATAACGGATTGCTTTTTATTATGCCCTACCTGATCGGTCTGGCAGTGGGCATCGGAAGCGGTTATTGGATCGGAAAAGAGCTGTTTATTTCACGATCATCGGAATATTAATCGATACTTTTGTCTCTTTGAATTCCAAGAAAAGATTGTTTTCTTCAGCTAAATGAGAGAGTTCGGATTGGTATTTTCGATTGAAAGTATCGGCACTGATTTCGATAGAGAAAAGAGAGTATTTTTCACCTTCGTATTTGATATGTTCCCCGACCCGGAAGAAGAGACGGGTTAGAATGGCCTCATTGCCGCTCATGGAGAGATAAATCTTATTCAGCAGTTTAATAAACAGATCGGTATGAAGACGAATTTCAGGGATCGTGGGGTCTAACTCTTTGGTAAAGACCGTGGAAGAAGAGATCGAATTAGAACTGATGCACAGATCGATTAGCGTGTAGATATTGACCAGATTTCCATTCGGCTTTTGTTTGGTAAATTGAAACGACGGGAGCTGATAGAGACGAATTCCGATCTCTTCTTCGGTCTCATACCCTACCGTAATGCCGAAGAATTTAAATCGGCCGAATTCGAGATCCAAGAAGGTGGTTTTAAAGCCAAAAGAGGGATTGGCATAAGTGGTCGCAATTTTATAAATGGCAGAGGGTTCGACGGCACCGAGCAAATATTGTGCTTCGGTATTGAGCGATAGGATCTTTCCGCTGGAATTGAACAAAATAAATGGATTGAAATCAAACTCAATCCACTGCTGATCGAACGTCATTAGTCCTCGATGTAGTTTTTGAGTTTACGACCCACTTTAGGGTGTTTAAGCTTTTTAATGGCACTGCTTTCGATTTGACGGACACGTTCACGGGTAACATTTAGCTCTTTTCCTATCTCTTCGAGGGTACGGTCGCTTTCATCGTCCATGATTCCAAAACGCATTTTGATAACCGCTTTTTCCCGTTCGTTGAGCTGTTCGAGGACTCCTTCAATTTGCACTTTAAGATCGTCTTTCAGTACGGCATCAGATGGAGAAAGGGACATCTTATCTTCGATGAAGTCTCCAAAACGGCCATCATCTTCGTTGCCGATCGGAGCTTCCAAGGAGATTGGCTCTTTGGTGATTTTGATGACATTTTTGACTTTTTCGACCGATAGACCGACCTCTTCGGCGATGGTTTCGACATCGGGCTCTTTCCCGTGCTCTTGGAGGTGTTTACGCATGATTTTATTGATACGGTTGATGGTCTCGATCATGTGGATCGGAATACGAATGGTACGTGCCTGATCAGCGATCGCGCGGCTGATCGCCTGACGGATCCACCATGTCGCATAGGTAGAGAACTTATACCCTTTTTGATATTCGAATTTATCTACCGCTTTCATCAAGCCGATGTTTCCCTCCTGAATCAGATCGAGGAACGGCAGACCGCGGTTGGTATAGCGTTTCGCAATCGAGACGACCAGACGGAGATTGGATTTGGCCATACGGGTTTTGGCTGTTTCGGAGATGCTTTTACCTCGCTTGATTTGTTCCAAAATATCAGCCAGTTTTTCAGGTTCCATGTCAAAACCGCCTTTGGACGCTTCTTTGGTTTGAATCAGTTTTTTGATCTCCATATAGGTACTGACCATCGTTGCTTCGGGGACTTTGGCTGAAATCTCTTCTTTGGTCAGATCGGTGATTTTGTTTAGAATCAGCGTATGATTCTTTTTGAGCTGCTCGTTGAATAACGGAAGTTTGTATTCAAGACGCTTAAGCTCCCGCTCAAACCCTTCATCGCTACGGAGTGCCGTTTCCATGGAACGCACAAGCTCATTGATGAGTTTGGAGGTTGGCCCGAGTTCTAGGAGCGCTTCTTTAAGGATTTTCTTTTTGAAAGTGACCGTTAAGAAAAAGAGAACATAATCAGAATCCATCTCTTCGAGAGGACGTTCGTCGATCATTTTTTCGGTTGCTTTAACCCATTCTTTTTTTGCTTTTTCGAGCGCTTTAAATGAGACAACAACTTTCTCGACCCGTTTTTTATCTTTAGCTGACGGAGCTTTTTCGGTGTTTTCTTCTTCATCAAGTTCATCATCGCTCTCGACGTCACCTTCAGCATCGCTTTCATCGTCTTCGAAGCTTTTGAAGAGCTCTTTTACACGGCGCTCTCGGTTGATCAACGGGTCTTTATAGTCGAGAATAAAATCGATCAGATAGGGAACGGAACAGATCGCATCGATGATGATCCCTTCCCCCATCTCCATGCGCTTGGAGATCTCAACCTCTTCTTCTTTGGTTAGGAGAGGAATTTGTCCCATTTCGCGCAGATACATACGGACGGGCGAGTCGGATCTGGACCATTCAAGCAGTTCATGCTGTTTTAGAATGTCAAATTGATCAGTACTGGCTTCTTCGATGTATTTAAGCTGTGCGGCACGTTTAGCAGCGGCTTCTTGTTGATTGAGCAGTTTGGCATGTTCGGAAGAGGTGAACAAGCAGATTTTATATTTTTCGGCGGTTTTAAGGATATTTTTCGCTTGAGCTAGGGTAGGTTGTTTATCAAAGGCCTCAACAATGGCTTCGTAGGTCAAACAGTTTTTTGACTTGTGCTCGGCGAATAATGTTTCGATGTGTTTGTTTAAATCTTTGACGCTCATGCGCAGAGGGCTCCCTTACGGTTAAAAAGAGATGGATTATACCGAAAATAATCTTAAATTATCTAATATTATAAAAAATCCGATACGAAATAAAACTTGGAATGAACTTTGCTTTTTCCTTTCATAACGCCTTTATAAGGACAGATAATGCAAACCGGATATTATGCCGCGACCGGCGGTATGGTGGCACAGTTTAATCGATTGGACACGATTGCCTCCAATCTTGCCAATGTCAACACCGCTGGATTTAAAAAGGATCAACTGATTACGGGAGATTTTGCACGCCTGTATAAAGAAGCACGTGATGAACTTCCGTTGAATAATCACACCGAAGAAGCGGCACAGTACTTTAACCGCTCTTTGGCGCGTGTTCCTCAGATTACGGACGCTTATACCGATTTTTCATTAGGTACGATGCAAAAAACCGATAATGATTTTGACATCGCCTTAGCTAAAGAGGGGCAGTTTTTTGCTGTGAATACACCTCAGGGGATACGATTGACACGTGATGGTTCCTTTATGCTTAATGACGAAGGAAAATTGGTGACGAAGCAAGGGTATGAAGTCCTCTCTTCGGACGACGTACAGACACGAAACGGGATTAAATTTAATCCCCAAGACAGCATCGTGACGCTGGATAAAAACGGGCAGTTTTCGACTAATCTGCCCGATTCGACTCAAATGGTTGCGGGAAAGCGGCTGATGATTATCGAACCTGAAAATCTCCGCTTGCTGAAAAAAGAGGGCAATAATCTCTATGTGCCCGATGCGGCAGATCCGTTGAAACCCATTACCGAAAGCGGATCGGTGATGCACGGCTTTTTAGAAAAGAGTAACGTCAATGCGGTGAATGAGATGATCGCCCTCGTCGAAGCGAACCGTTTAGTCGGAATGTACCAAAAAGCGATGGATGCACAGATGAATGATCTCAACCGTGACATGATTGAAAAAGTCGCAACCACACGACGATAACCTAAGGAGAATTAAACCATGATGCAATCACTCTATACCAGCTCTACCGGGATGCTGGCTATGCAAACCCAAATCGATACGACGGCGAATAACATTGCCAACGTTAATACGATGGGATATAAAAAATCGCGCGCCGAATTCGCCGACTTGATGTACAAAGTGATGACCTATGCGGGAACCTCTACGAGTGATACGACCAAGTCACCGACGGGAATCGAGGTGGGGCTTGGGGTCCGTCCGACAGCCATCAATAAAATCTTTTCTCCGGGAAGTTTGAAACAAACCGATAACTCATTGGATTTAGCGATTACGGGAAAAGGATTTTTCAAATTACAGCTTCCGAACGGTACGGAAGTTTATACCCGAAATGGCTCGTTTAAAGTGGATCAAAACGGAACCGTAGTGAATTCCGACGGATATACCGTGATTCCTGAAATTGTCATTCCCGAAGACTCGACGAATGTCAGCATCGGAACTGACGGTATTATCAGTGTGACGCAAGCAGGTCAGGCGCAAGCGACTCAGGTAGGACAGCTTTCTCTTACCAACTTTATTAACCCTGCGGGACTTCATGCAATGGGAGACAATCTTTTCGTCGAAACCGATAGTTCCGGTCAGCCGGTAGAAGGGATTCCGGGAGAAAACGGATTGGGGAATATTCGACAAGGGTTTGTGGAACTCTCAAACGTTCAGCTGGTGGTGGAGCTAACGGACCTGATTACCGGACAGCGTGCCTACGATGCGAACTCGAAGGTGATTACAACGAGTGATGAAATGCTTGCTACGACCAACGGACTCAAACGCTAACGTTTAAAAATTTAAGTAATCATTATTATTCATAGTTTTATTACATACCTTGACTATAATCTGCTCCAAATTTTAGCCGGTTTGGAAGGTGTCCAATGAGTAACAAATATGATGTGATTACGTATGAACATACAATGGTTTTCAATTTTTCTGTATCCGGAGAAGATGAGCAACTTACTCGGGATGTGACGTTGGTATGGGAAGATACGTTAGAAAAGTTTTTTGAAAATCATGGTTCTGAAAAACCTTACACCATCAATTCCTTTGAAAACGAAGAGGAAAAAACGAGATTTATAACGGACATTGAGGATGCAACCGATCAGATTATTGACGACGTTGATGAAGAGATCAGTCAAAAAATGAAGTTTTCGCATGTGTACACTTCACCAACCTATGAAGACTAGTATTATGTTAAAATGCGCTTACTGAAAAATTGATAACACAGAAGGAAAAACAGATGTCTTATACCCTAATTCACAATGAACCGGAATGTAAATATGAATATCATATTGACGGTCATATCGCCTATATTACTTACGATGATAGAAACGGTTATATGCATTTGACCCATACTATCGTTCCGGATGCTTTGGCGGGAAAAGGTCTTGCGGGAATGTTACTGAAAGATGTTCTTGATCAGATCAAGGCAGCGGGTAAAAAAGCGGTTGCAGAATGTTCTTACGTTGTCAAATACCAAGAAAAGCACCCTGAACTGAGCGATATTTTCGCGTAACTGTTTCTTCGTCTTTTACGTTCTGCCCTTGTGCAAACGTACGAGATTTTTACGCCTGATTTAATACTCTTTCAACACATCTAAGCTATAATCCCTCTAATTTTACGTAACTATATAGGATTTTTTGATGCAAAAAATTGAAGGGAAAGTTTGGAATTTCGGTAAAGATATCGATACCGACCTGATTATCGCCGCACGTTATCTGAATACTTCAGACCCAAAAGAGCTTGCAAAACACGTCATGGAAGATGCTGATCCAACATTTGTAAGTAAAATGACTCCGGGTGATATCATTGTCGCGGATGAAAATTTTGGATGCGGTTCTTCTCGTGAACATGCTCCGATCGCCCTTAAAGCCGCCGGTGTAGCCGCTGTTATTGCACCGACTTTTGCCCGTATCTTTTATCGTAATGCTTTTAATATGGGATTGCCGATTTTTGAACTTACTGAAAGTTTAGAAATCAAAGAAGGAGAGCGAATCAGTATCGATATGGATGCGGGAACGATTACCAATTTAACGAATGGAAAAGTGTATAACTTTATCCCCATTCCACCGTTTATGCAAGAGTTGATCCGTGCGGGCGGATTAATGAATTATGCTGCCGAAGAGATTGCTGCACAGGGGAAACAATGAAAAAATACAACATTGCGTTAATCAAAGGGGACGGGATCGGTCCTGAAATCATTGATGAAGCGGTTAAGGTTCTCGATGCCGTTGCGGCAATTGAAGATATTGAGTTTAATTATCAAGAAGTATTGATGGGTGGTTGCGCTTATGATGTGACGGGTGATCCGTTGCCTCAAGCAACGATTGATGCCGCATTTGCCAGCGATGCTGTTTTATTCGGAGCGATCGGAGGAGAAAAATGGGATTCTCTTCCGCGTGAGAAACGGCCCGAAAGCGGATTACTCCGTTTCCGTAAAGAGCTGGGAGTGTTCGCAAATCTTCGTCCTGCCAACGTGTATGATGAATTGGTGAATGCGAGTTCTTTGAAGCCTGAGATCGTCAAAGGGGTCGATCTAATGGTTGTGCGTGAATTGATCGGCGGGATCTATTTCGGAGAGCCAAAAGGGCGGGATGAGAATAAGGGATGGAACACGATGGTTTATACCCGTGATGAAGTGATCCGTATTGCCCATGTTGCTTTTAAAATCGCTATGGAACGTCGTAAAAAAGTGTGTTCGGTCGATAAAGCCAATGTGTTGGATGTGAGTCAACTGTGGCGCGAAGTGGTCATTGAAGTGGCCAAAGAGTATCCCGAAGTCGAACTAACTCATATGTATGTCGATAACGCGGCGATGCAGTTGATCCGTGATCCGAAACAGTTTGACGTCATTTTGACCGGTAATATCTTCGGTGACATTTTGAGTGACGAAGCGAGTATGCTCTCCGGATCGATCGGTCTATTGCCATCGGCATCCGTGGGAGCCAAAATCGGCGTGTATGAGCCGATCCATGGTTCGGCTCCGGACATCGCAGGGCAGGGGATCGCTAATCCGATCGCAACGATCGCGAGTGCATCGATGATGCTTCGGTTTGCTTTGGGCGAGAACAAAGCGGCAGATCGTATTGACTATGGAATCAAAGAAGCCTTGGCGCAAGGATACCGTACGAAAGATATTGCGGCTTATGATGCCAAAGAGGTTTGTTCGACCAGTGAAATGGGCTCCATCATCGCTAATTTTGCCGCAAAATGCAAACTTTAACCCTCGCCAACATTTATGAACTTCAGGGGCTCAAAGAAGAGGCTTTGGAGATTTATAAAGAGATCTTGAAAAAAGATCCTGCCAATTCGGATGCTAAAATTGCGATACGACGATTGTCTGGAATGCGAAAAAAATTTTTAGGCGTCAATAGCGAAATGAAAGATTTTTTTGTTCAAATGGAAGAAGAAGCAGAATTTATCCAATTTGAAAGGTGGTTGTTACGCGCATGGAACTAAAAGATGTGATTTTATCGACATTAGCAGAACTCGAAGAAGCTCCGGCAAAAGAAGTTGTTCCTAGCGTTGCGGAAAAAACTCCGGCTGAACCGCAAACCGCTGCAATCGATTTTGCTTTGGAAACATTCACACCCTCGGAAGCGGTTAAAACAGAGACGGTTCACTCCGGAAACCACGATGAAGAGGTTCGCATGCTTGAGGGGATACGGGAACGTCTTTTAGTGTTGTTTGAAGGATTCCAATCTCCCAACAATGCACAGATTGAAGCTAAAGTCGATTTAACGCTCAATTTTTTAGAATATTTATTAGCTACCATTGAAAACCGACTGGACACCATTAAATGAATAAACCGTATCGTATTTTGATTCAATGCAATGATGAAAAAGGATTGGTCTACAAAGTATCGAGTATTTTTTATCATGATCATCTCAATATCATCTCGAATAACGAATTTGTGGATAAAGCATATAATAAATTCTTTATGCGAACTGTCGTTGCCGGAGATATCAATGCCGAAGAACTTCGGCAAAAATTGATTCAAGTACTTCCTGCCGATGCTATTTTACAAGTGATTCCCGAAGAAAAAAAACGGATTGTATTAATGGCGACGAAGGAATCTCATGCGCTAGGGGATATTCTGATCCGATATGAAGCGGGTGAGCTTGAAGCGGAGATCATCGGCGTGGTTTCCAACTATGATACGCTCAAGCCATTGGTCGAAAAATTTAATGTTCCTTTTTATACGGTATCGCATGAAGGGTTGAGCCGCGAAGAGCATGAAGCACAGGTGCTGGCGTGTTTGGCGACTATGGGGGAGATCGATTATGTTGTTCTTGCAAAATATATGCGCATTTTGACCGAAGGGTTTGTTGAGGCGTATCCAGACAAAATTATCAATATCCACCACTCCTTTTTACCGGCATTTATCGGTGCCAATCCCTATAAACAAGCGTATGAGCGAGGGGTCAAAATTATCGGTGCGACTGCTCATTTTGTCAATAACGATTTGGATGAGGGACCGATTATTGCTCAAAATGTGATTCCGGTGGATCATGCTTACGGTTGGCAGGAGATGCAGCGCTCCGGCCGTGATGTGGAGAAAATTGTATTGTCTCGAGCACTAAAACTGGCATTGGAAGATCGTATTATGGTATATGCCAACCGTACGGTCATTTTTTAATCATGTTTAATATTGTTTTAGTGACTCCACAAATTCCTAATAATACCGGTGCGATTGGAAGGCTTTGCGTCAATACGGGAGCGAAGCTTCATTTGGTCAAACCACTGGGATTTGATATCAGCGAAAAGGCGGTACGTCGTTCAGGCCTTGATTATTGGCATAAAATTGATTTGACCGTTTGGGAGTCGCTCGAAGAATTTTTGGATGCTCATCCGGATCGAAGCCGCTTCTTTTTCGCGACAACGAAAACCGAGCGTCTTTATTTTGATGTAGCGTTTCAAGCGGGCGATTATCTTGTGTTTGGAAGCGAGACGAGCGGAATACCCGAAGACGTATTAAATGCTCATCCACAGCAGTGTATGACGATACCGATGACCAAAGAGGGGAGAAGCCTTAATCTTGCCATCAGTACGGGTATTATTACTTATGAAGCGATCAAGCAAAATTTTGCGGCGTATCAGGACATGATGTGATCGCTTCTTTTATCGACACCGTAATGGTGATCGGATTTGTTCTTTTCTTGATTTACATTTTTCGAGGATATCATCGTTCGAAGCTATCGGAGCATCAAGAGGATGAATCCTTAAAATAATTTCTGCGCCCAATACTCCATCTTCATTTCAAATTTATCCATCATGCTATTTGCTTTATAGAGTACTTTTGCCATAATCTTCTCCTATTGGATGATTTAATTGACACATAGTAAATAAAAATAAAAAAACTTTCTAAAAAAATTGCAAAATGCAATATAATTTTAAAAATATGTCATAATCTCTACAATAGTGGATCTACTTTAGAGAAGGAGAAAGGTACGTATGAAAAGTTTTACTGAGATAGTAGAAACGATCAAAGACATTGTTTCGGGAGAGTTTCCGGAGAAAAAAGTTTTTGATAAAGATATTGCGGAATTACTTGAAATTTCACAAATGAATTTTGCGACCATGAAGAAGCGTAATAAAATTCCTTTTAACGAGTTACTTGATTTTTGTGCAAAACGTTCGATTGCGATTAACTGGATATTATACAATCAAGCCCCGGAAAGTTTAATAGAGCCCACTAACCGCGTTTATATGGTTCGATACTTCTCTTCGGTTAACGCCTCCGCAGGAGGAGGCGCCGAGAATGAAGAGATGGAGTATGAGCCCTTAATGCTCGAAGAAAATTTTGTCCTGTCGCTGGGGGGAGAAAGCGAATTGCGCCATATCGAAGCGATTAACGTCAGCGGCGATTCGATGGAGCCTTCGTTTAGTTATAACGATATCGTCTTTGTTAATCGAAGTAAAAAGAATATCGGCAGAGGAGGGGTGTTTACGATTCGAACGGAACACGGGCTATTTATCAAGCGCTTACAAGTCAGGATTGATGGTAAAGTGGATATTATTTCGGATAACAAAGACTATCCGACTTATGCGGCCCATCCTGATGAAATCGAGATTGTGGGGCGTGTTGTCGGTCGTTTTGGCACCATTGACTAAAGCGAACCGTCTTGTATCACGAACGGAATAGAAACACGTATGTTTAAACAGCTTATCGCGTCGAGTATTATTTTTGTATTAGCAGGGTGCGGCGGGAAAAATGCACATCCCTCTCCTGGAGGGAATCTCTCTTCTTCTGTATTGGTATGTCGTGACGCTAACATAAGTGAAAAGATCTATGAAGAGGGAGGACCTCAAGAGATTGAAGGAGAATCTCCTCCGTTGTTAAGAGAGGTAAGCGATTTAATCCGTTTTCCTCAAATACTCCATCCTTATCTCGACCAAGCACCAATCGATCGAGTGGAACTATTGGACGTGCAACGAGAATTTGAACGTCACTATTATCGTCCATGGAGCTATACCGCAGCTCCAGTATGTGCTCAAGATGCAGCATGGCCGGTTCGTGTTTTTACGGGAGGATACGGCAGTAATTTAATGCGTGTAGAACCTTCTTGGATTAAAGAGATGGTAGAGCAGAGTAATTTTTCGGCATACTCAACTCTCAACCGTTACGCGATTGCCACGAAGTGGATGAATATGCGGGTATTTCCGACTCATAAACCCCTTTATAAAAATCCCTCATTGCCCGGAGAAGGGTATCCGTTTGATCTTTTGCAAAACAGCAGTGTCGGTTTTAATGAACCGTTGTTTCTCTCCCATTATTCATTGGACGGTGCATGGGCCTATATTTTTACGAATAATGCTTCAGGGTGGGTGCCCAGTGATGGGATCGCTGTATTAGATGATGAGAGAATAAAAGCATTTCGCGAAGCAAAAAAAGTATTTATTAACACCGATAAAATCGCTTTAAGAGATCAATCGAACCGTTTTATTGCCTATTCGCGGATAGGGATGGTTTTACCGCTGATTCGAGAAACTGAAGACGGTTACACCGTTTCAGTCGTCAAGGATGATGATCATGTGCTCGAAGTAAGTGTTTCTAAAGCGATAGCATCTTTGGGGATACGCCCTTTGAACCGATCAGAGCTTGAAAAAATCGGTAATCAAATGTTGAAAAATACCTATGGCTGGGGTGGAATGTTTGAAGAGAGGGATTGTTCGTCGATGATTCGGGAAATGTACACCCCATTTGGTATTTGGCTTCCTCGTAATTCTGCTTCTCAATCCAAAAAGGGTGAAGTGATCTCCTTCAAAGGGTTAAGTAATGAGCAAAAACTTGATCTGATCAGAGAAAAAGGGATCCCGTTTGAAACGATTTTATATAAGCAAGGACATGTTCTTTTGTATATAGGTACGTATGAAAACAATCCGATGGTATTGCATAATATCTGGGGTATTAAAACAATCGATAAAAAAGGTCAGAAGGGGAGAGTGATTGTGGGTAAAACGGTGATCAGTACCTTGAAATTGGGATCGGAAATCGAAAACTTTGATACTGAAAGTATGCTTTTGACAAAACTACTTAGTATGAATATTTTTACTAAGGCGCCTTTGCCCATTGTATTGGCACCAAAAGTAAAAGGTAAAAGAACTAAGCTTTGATATCGAGCAGGGAACCTAGCATCTCATTTTGGGTCTGAATCGCTTTGATATTGGCGGTAGTGGTGTTTTCAATACTGATTTGATCAGTGATCTCTTTAGCCAAATCGGTTTGAGATTTTTCACTTCCTATGTCATCTGCTTTACGAGTTTGAGCCTTTACGTTTTGCTCACTTGATTCTTCCATTCTCGTATCTTTTGGTACATAGCGATCGGTATTGACATTCGCCACATTCTGAGCGTTATTATCCATCCATGTTTGGTGAGAGATGATAGAGGAAACATTTGAGCTTATCATGGGAGGCTCCTTTTTCCGAGATAAAAAAAGTATATACCGACCAACCTTAAGAGTTGGAAGGGATTAAAAATTAGTGTAGATCCGCGTTAAGTTTGACTTCACGGGTTGAACGGCGGATGACATACTCTCCGCTTGTAGAGTCTTGACGATAGTGAATACCGTTAAGCCCTGCAAGCTCTTTTCCTTTGAAAGTGCTTCCGTTAAGATTCACACCCGGGTTAGCTTCGTTGAGTTTAGCCAGTTGATCGGCGGTAATCGAGAATTTGGTTCCGGCCAATACTGCCACGCCCGCATCGACAATACACCCATCGCCCAGTGGGATTCCAGTGACCGAGTTAGCGCCAAGCAGACAGTTTTTACCGATTGTGATCGGATTTCCATCGGTTCCACTGAGTACACCCAGAATCGAAGCTCCTCCTCCGACATCGGAGCCATCGCCGACGATTGCAGAACTTGAAATACGCCCCTCAACCATGCTGACACCTGTCGTTCCTGCATTAAAGTTAATATAGCTTGCTCCTGGCATGATCGTGGTACCTGCGTGAATTTGAGCACCAAAACGGACGCGTGAATCATCTAAGATACGTGTATTGTTTGCAGGGATGATATGCTGTAAAAAGCGTGGGAATTTGTCGACGAAATCGATTTTCGGGTATTCGTTGGCAAATTTGAGTTCGATTTCATTGGCACGTAACCATTCAAGTTCGATTGGTTGCCCGTTTGACCAAGCGACATTGTGCAGAGACCCGAATGCTCCATTGAGATTCAATGAACGCAATGGGGCTTTGGCAAGCGATAAAGCATACAGTTTGAGATACGTTCCTTCGACACTGGTACATGCGACATCATCAAAGAGGATGACAAGACGAAATTCGCCATCGCGCATTCCATTTTCTTTAATTTGACTGTAAAGTGCGGAAACCACTTGAATATTTTTATGTGCGTCCCCATAGGCTTCATCGGCGTATGGGGTAAATGCATTCAGACACCCTTCCAAAAATTTAAGGGTCACAGGAATGATTACTTCATTTGCGCTAAAATCAACCACGAAACCTTGTTCTTGGGCACTTTTGATGAAGATCGCGGCACTTCCGAAGTTTTCATTCCAGTTGATGTGTGGATAAGTGGCTTGAAGAATTTTGTCACTGTTTTGTTGACCAAAATCGACTCGGCAAATACCAAAACCAAGCGGGTTACGGTATCCAGAGGTTTTTTGTATTTCTGCTACGCAGGATTTAAATGCTGCTTCGGTTTCTAATACGTCCATAATGACTCACTTCTTGTAAAATAATGGGGGAATTTTAGCACAGAACCCTATGTATGGGTTGAAGTAAGTGTATTAGAGTTAAGGAAGAAAGGTTAATCGGATTCTATTTTTAAGGTAAAATGGGGTTTTTGAGAGTGCGGACTCTTGGGCTTTTGTAAAAAATAGAGCCGGTAAAATACGTATGCGACAATAATGATCGCGAGTGCTATCAGTAAATAACGGATCATTCTCTCCCCCTTGCGAATAAATATCCTATGAGAGCTATATCGTCATCATAGCTATAAATTTTAATAATATCGCTTAGAGAAGTCTGAAAGGGATGTTTTTTTGCTTTAGAGCATGGATAAAGAGGTTAAAATTGGCATCACAGATGGCTGGATCAACCGATGCGACAGAAATTTCAACGATGGGATTTCCCCCGTTAATCATCGGTAATGACGAAAAATCGACGCTGGCATCCATTTGATGCATAATGTCAACTAATGTATTTTCACTCGTCTCGGCGATCAGAGTCTTTCGATAGACAGTAGGGGCTTGAGGGCAAAAACGCTCCAGCGCCTCTTCGACCATCGGATGAGACATTTCGGGAAAGCCGGGCATGAAAAAATAGCGCTCTTGGAGATAAAACCCCGACATATTATTAACGACATTATGGAGCAGTCCTGAATCTTTGGGCAGATCGGCCATATGAATACGGTGAGGGTAGGCAGCGTCACCAAAGCGCTCCATGATGTCTTGTAAGAATTGGGGGTGGGATACTAATATTCCATCACTAAACACATCGGAAGAAATCTGGCGTGTCAGGTCATCGGGAGTCGAACCGATCCCGCCAAAACTGAACATCACGGCATCAGGGTCATTTTGAATCGTCTTAAACGTATTATGAATCAAAACGGGATCGTCTTTGATCGTATAGCTGGCGTAGAGTACATGACCGCGTTTGAGCAATGCATCGCGCACAAAGAGGAAATGCTTGTCTTCACGACGGCCGTTTAAAATTTCAGAACCGATGATAACGGCATAAAAATGAGGTGTTTTCATAAAGGAGATTATAACACTTTGCCCATATATGCAGACAAAAATAATATATATTCTGTTTTATTATTCCAAATTGGAATTAGAAATGAATCGCTGATCGGAGCGTAACTTTTTAAGGTGCCTTTTTGAATATCCAGTTACAATCATTTCACAACAATCAAAGGCAGTATCAAATGGAAATCAAAATATACTTCTGTGCAGTTCTATATAATGAAGACTCTGAAATCATCCAAGTAGCTGATGCAAAAAAAGAAGCAGCCCAAAAAGGTCCAAGTGATGCCGTGTCACAAGTGAAAAATTCGAAAACAACGCTAAAAGAGTTGTATAAAGATGGTTGGAGATTGACTCATGTGGTACCTTCTCATGAGACCAATGGATATCGTCTTTTCTTAGAGAGAGATTGAAGAATTTGATTTTGTTCCCACTCTCTTGAGTGGGAATAAGATAGGTGCTATTTTAGGCGGGAGAGGATCTCTTTTTCGACGGTATCGATCGGTTGAGTACCATCGATGGTGATGTATTTGACCGATGTATCTTGAGCCGAAAGTCCTTTGTAATATCCGACCAATGGAGCCGTTTGCTCATGATAGACACGTAGACGGTCTAAAACGACTTCTGCTTTGTCATCATCGCGTTGAACAAGCTCTTCACCGGTTTCGTCATCTTTTCCTTCCACTTTTGGCGGGTTGTAAATGATATGATAGGTGCGTCCTGAAGCCAGGTGAGCACGGCGTCCTGACATACGCTCTACGATCACGCTGTCCGGTACATCGATCTCGATGACGGCATCGATCGCAACCCCCGCTTCTTTCAACGCATCGGCTTGAGGAACGGTACGCGGGAATCCATCAAGAAGGAAACCGTTTTTGCAGTCCTCTTGGGTAATGCGCTCTTTGACCAGTCCGATGATGATCTCATCGGTGACAAGTTTGCCTGAATCCATAAATGATTTTGCTAGAGTTCCAAGTTCCGTTCCCGCTTTGATCGCGGCACGGAGCATATCTCCGGTAGAGATCTGAGGGATATCGAATGCTTTGGTCAAAAACTGTGCTTGAGTCCCTTTTCCCGCACCCGGAGCACCTAGTAGAATGATTTTCATATTAATTCCTATGACTTTGAATTTGAAAGGTAATGAATCCTTCCATCTCGTTGACGATGTAGTCGATGCCGCGCTCGCCATCGATTTTGTGAAGAAGCCCTTTAGTCTCATAAAAGGACTGTATGTCGGCTAATGGATCGGTATAAACTTTCATACGGTTGTTAAACACTTTTTCATCATCATCCGCTCCGCGGGCACGACCGAGAACACGATCGCGGGCGACGCTCTCGCTCACAACCACTTCGATGACATTGATGAGTTGGATACTGTGATCGTTGGCTAAAAACTTATCGAGTTCGTTCATCTGCTCATGCGATCTCGGATAGCCGTCAAAGAGTACGACATCGGCTTCGCATAATTTGATCGCGCTGGTAATCGTCTCGATGGCGATCTCAATCGGTACGATCAGCCCTCTGCTGATGAAGCTGTCGATGATACGGCCACGGTCACTACCGCTGGCCACTTCGGCTCGTAAAAGATCACCCGTAGAGTAGTGTGCCATTGTCCCAATATTACGTGCGGCAATGCGCTCCGCATCGGTCGTTTTCCCCGAACCCGGTGCGCCGATAATCAGAAAAAGTTTTTTCATTGATTACTTCGTGCTTTCACGTAGTCGGATATGAAGTTCGCGAAGCTGTGTCAATTCCACAGTGCTTGGTGCTTTGGTCATGATACACGATGCTTTTTGGGTTTTCGGGAACGCGATAACGTCACGGATTGAATCTTTTTTCGACAGCAACATCATAAAGCGGTCAAATCCGATCGCAAATCCGCCATGCGGTGGTGCTCCGAATTTAAGCGCATCGAGAAGGAAGCCGAATTTCTCCTGTGCTTCTTCTTCACCGATTCCCAGAAGTTTGAAAATCTCTTCTTGAAGTGCTTGTTTGTGGATACGGATCGATCCGCCGCCCAGCTCGGTACCGTTGAGGACGATGTCATAGGCGATGGACTCAATATCCTCGATATGATCGCAGTTAAGATCACGCGGCATGGTGAATGGATGGTGAAGGGCTTTGACACGTCCCTCTTCGATTTCGAACATCGGAAAATCGACAACCCAGACAAATTCGAAACGATCTTTATCGATCAGGTTCATCTTCTCATGTTCTGCGATGAAGATACGAAAACGTCCCATATAATCCCAGACGGTTTTCTTATCACCCGCACCGAAAAAGACAACATCGCCCACTTCCATACCGGTACGCTCGATGAGAAGCTGAAGGTCTTCTGCACTGAAGAATTTCTCTAATGGACCTTTTAGCCCGTCTTCTTTCATTTGGAAATAGCCAAGCCCTTTGGCTCCGAATTTACGGACATAATCTTCGAAACTTTTCATCTCACGTTTTGAGAATACTCGATCGGCACCCGGTACACGGAGGGCTTTGATACGGTTCATTTTCGGGTTCGCGGCGATCGAGGTGAAGATCTCATTGTCACAACGTGCGAAGATGTCGATCACATCGATCATCTTGAGGTCATAGCGAAGGTCCGGCTTATCCGATCCGTACCACTCCATGGCATCGTTGTATTTAATGCGGTTGAACGGTGTGACGACCGTATGACCTGCAGAAGCGAACATACCGGTAATCAGCTCTTCAGCGACACGGATAACGTCTTCTTGGTTACAGAAACTCATCTCAACGTCGATCTGGGTGAATTCCGGCTGACGGTCGGCACGTAAATCTTCGTCACGGAAACATTTTGCGATTTGGAAGTAGCGGTCGAATCCACCCACCATCAAGAGCTGTTTGAAAAGCTGTGGTGATTGAGGTAGGGCATAGAACTCCCCTTCATGAACACGGCTTGGCACAAGATAGTCACGCGCCCCTTCCGGTGTCGATTTGGTCAAAATCGGGGTTTCAACTTCTAAGAAACCTAGGTTATCCAGGACGTTGCGTGCGGCGATCGCCGCTTTGGAACGGAGTTTGAAGGTATTGAACGCGTTTGGATTACGAAGATCGAGGTAGCGGTATTTGAGGCGTACCTCTTCACCGACGCTGTTGTCACCGATGACAAACGGCACCGGCTCGGAGCGGTTTTCGATGATCAGCTCTTCGACGACAACTTCGATCGCTCCCGTTTGAAGGCGTGGATTGACTAGTCCCTCGCCGCGGGCACGTACGCGCCCTTTGGCGATAAGGACAAACTCATCGCGCACTTCGCTCGCCACTTTGTGGGCATGAGCGTTATCAGCCGGATCGCAGACGAGTTGGATCAAACCGCTTTTGTCACGTAAATCGATAAATACGATTCCGCCATGGTCACGATAGCTGTTCGCCCATCCGCAGAGTACGACGTTCTCTCCAACGTTTTTTTCACTTAAATCGGTAGAAAAATGACTTCTCAAATCAAAGTCCTTGGGTTATATTTTTGCGCAATTATACCTCTAAGAAACTTTTGGTTTTATAACGTGGCAAATTGCAATCATTAGGTGAGCTTGATTCGAAATTCGTTATAATAGGTGGACTATAAATCTTTGTATGATTGCGAGCGAGCTTTTGAAATTAAAGAGTCTTAAAATAGTAGGGATCAGCCTGCGTCCCTCCACGCCCGAACTCAAAGAGATGTTTTTCGAGGCGAAGCGGATTTTTGAAGCGCGCGGCATCGAAGTGATCATCGATACGATGAGCGGCGGAATGATCGATGTGATGGGACAGCCTTTTGAAATGATGTGTCGTAACAGCGATATACTGGTCACTATCGGTGGGGATGGGACACTCATATCGGCCGTGCGCCGCTCGTATGACTTTCAACTTCCGGTGCTTGGAATTCACGCCGGTAAACTCGGATTTTTGGCAGATCTGCATTTTAATGAGCTGGAAATATTTTTGGACAAAATGCTCTCCAATGATTGCCGTATCGACAAACGGGCGATGCTGCAGGCAACCATCACGACCAAAAACGGGGAAAGCCGGGTCGTGGCGTTTAATGACATCGTATTGACTCGTCCCTCCATCTCAAAAATGATTCGTCTGGAAACGTATGTCGATGGACGAAGCTTTAACACCTATTATGGTGATGGGGTCGTGATTTCGACTCCGACAGGATCGACGGCGTATAATCTTTCTGCCGGAGGACCGGTATTGTTTCCGTTGACGCAGGTGTTTGCCCTCACACCGATTTGTCCCCACTCTCTGACGCAGCGTCCGGTGGTGCTTCCCGGACATTTTGAGATCGAGATCAAAACTCCAGATGCCAGTGCATTGGTCATTGTGGATGGGCAGGATATGGTGGAGATCAGTGACAGTGATACGGTTCATATCAAGTTGGCCGAGGGGGGAGCTCATCTAATCCATCGTAAAGAGTTTAACTATTTTGACGTGTTAAAAGAAAAACTGGGGTGGGGGAACTGAGGTGATTGAGCGTTTTTATCTTAAAGAATTTTTGACGTTCAAAGAGGTGGAACTCGAATTTAAAAAAGGGCTAATCGTCTTTACCGGTCCCAGCGGGAGCGGAAAGTCGATACTGATGCGCTCTATACTCGCATCGGTAGGACTCGATGGTGTGGATGCGGCGGTGTGTGAATCCTCAGTGCTCTGGCAGATCGATGAAGAGGAGTACGGGATTGAAAGCGAAGAGGTTAATATCTTTCGTCACGTTAAAAAAGAGAAAACGTCGTATTTCATCAACAATCAACGAGCGTCCAAAACGGCGTTGGAAACCATCAGCCGCGGGTATCTTCGTCATCTGAGCCTCAAAGACTACAGCGATTTTGAAGCTTCGGCACTGATTGGTTTGCTAGATGAGCGGATTGCCCGAAAAGATCCGAAGCATTTGGATTATTTACAAGCGCACGCAAGCAAGTTTACCGAGTTTAAAAAGGTGAGTGATGAACTCGCGCGGATCGAAGAGCAGGAGAAAAAACTTTCAGAACTCAAAGAATTTGCGGCGTATGAAATAGCCAAAATCGATGCGATCAAACCGCGAATTGGAGAAGACGAAGAGCTTGCCGCCATCAAAAAGCAGCTTTCTAGAAAAGAGAAAATCGAAGAAGCGGTTCGTGGAGGGGAAGGGATTTTTGCGTATGAATCGCAGGTGAGTTCGGCCTTGAATCTTTTGGATGTTGAGAGTTCGTTTTTCGATGATGCAATGAATGAACTGCGCGGAGTATTTGAAAACGCATTGGAAAAGCTAGAAGAACTTGAAGAGGTATCGGTCGAGGGGATTTTGGATCGGATAGAGCAGATTTCAGAACTGAAACGTCGTTATGGCGGGGTAGAGGAAGCGCTGGCCTATCGAGAACAAAAGGCTCAAGAGCTTGAAGGGTATGAACAGATCGAACACTCTAAAAGCCATCTGATCAAAGAGATTGAGAGATTAAAGGGTGAACTGGTCGATTTGGCACAAAAACTTTCCTCTGCGCGTGAAGACGAGATCAAGAATGCATTGCCGAGCTTGAATCGTTATTTGGATATGCTCTATCTGCGTCCGTGCAGTTTTGCATTGGAAACGACTGATCATCATGTGCATGGGGTGGATCGTGCTATTTTGGGATTAGAGGGGACAAAACTCGATAAACTCAGTTCCGGTGAGTTCAACCGTTTGCGTTTGGCACTTTTGGCGCTTCGAGTGGAGAGTATGAGCGGTGATGGCGGCGTACTGATGCTTGATGAGATCGATGCGAATCTAAGCGGAGAGGAGTCGATGAGTGTGGCGAAGGTCTTACGCCATTTATCTGCTAAATATCAAATTTTTGTTATCTCCCACCAGCCGCAGTTGACATCGATGGGGGATCAGCACTTCTTCGTGTATAAAGACGATGAGAGTCGGGTGCGTGTACTCAGTGATGAGGAGCGGATCGAGGAAATCGCCCGTATCATCAGTGGAGAAGGGATATCTCAAGAGGCAAAAGGGTTTGCCAAAGAGCTGTATGAACGCTCAAAAGGAGAGAACCGATGATTATCGATACCCATGTGCATCTGGACGATGAGCGTTATCGGGAGGATTTCGATGAAATGATGCAGCGCGCTTGCGAAGCGGGAATAGAGGGATATATTATCCCCGGCGCACACCCATCGACTCTCTCAAGAGCGGTAGAATTGTCCGAACAGTATGATCAAGTTTACTTTGCCGTAGGGGTTCATCCCAATGATGTATCGACCTTGGAGACTGTTGATTTCGAGCATTACGCATCCCATCCCAAATGTGTTGCCATCGGAGAGTGTGGGATGGATTACTATTATCTTGAGGGGAGTGATGAAGAAAAAGCTCTGGAGAAAAAACGCCAAGAAGAGGCATTTCGCTATCAAATACGAATGGCAAAAAAACTTAAAAAGCCCCTGATCGTTCATATTCGGGATGCTTCGCATGATGCGAAGATGATTTTACTCGATGAGGGCGCAGGAGAAGTGGGAGGGGTTCTGCATTGTTTTAATGCCGATGAAGAGCTTTTATCACTGGCAAAACACAATTTTTATTTCGGTATCGGAGGGGTTGTGACGTTTTCCAATGCCAAAAAGTTGGTCAATGTTCTTCCTAAAATTCCACGTGAAAAGCTTCTGATTGAAACCGACGGCCCTTATTTGACTCCTCATCCCCATCGTGGTAAACGCAATGAGAGTTCCTACACCGCTTTGGTTGCTGACAAAATGGCCGATATACTCGATGAGAGTCCCGATAAAATCCGAGAAATGACAACGGCTAATGCGCATGCGCTGTTTGCGGGGTTAACGGGTCGTTAATTCAAAATTGTTATAATCATTCTATCTGAAATTCTGGGTTTTACACTCAAGGAAAGGAGAAGAGGTTGCGTCGTTTATTGCTGATAGCTTATTCTTCTTTTCAACTTTTCGGATACGGTATCGATCCTCATAACGAAAAACAGCTTGCAGTGCTGAGGCATTTGGATATTCCTCCCTCTTTTTTACGCGATCCTTATTTGAGTGATATTTATCTCGAAAAAAAACGAGATGCGATTATGAACGGATTTACCCATTCGGTTGAGAACGCCGAAGTGTTTATTCCGATGATCTCATCGTTGATTGCGCAGTCGGATTTACCGAGCGAGTTTTTGTTTCTTGCTCTGGCGGAGTCGGGTTTGGACACACTCAGCACTTCCTCACGGGGGGCAGGTGGAATATGGCAATTTATGGAACATACGGGACGGCTGCATGGTCTGACCATCAACAAGTACGTTGATGAACGCCGTGATCATGTTAAATCGACCCGTGCGGCGATTACCTATCTCAGTCAGCTGCATCGCCAGTTCGGGAAATGGTATTTGGCCATCATCGCGTATAATTGCGGGGACGGGAAGCTTTCCAGCGCGATTCGGCGAGCAAAATCGGACGATTTGAGTGTTTTGGCCAACCCTCAAAAAGCGTATATTCCTTATGAGACACGCCGATACATCCGTTCAATCGTGGCACTTGCTCTATTGGCCAGTGACAAAGTATTTCTAGAGCAGATTCATTATGACCATTTGATCGGCATGGCGGCGGAAAATCCCGTCGCAACTGTCTATTTGCCTGAGGGTGAAGAGATCGATCGTATAGCGGCCGTTTTGGAGATGCCGAAGAAAAAATTAACCCTGCTTAATACCCATTTACGCAGGGGAGCGACTCCACCGAATAAAAGCAGTTATCCGGTCTATATTCCGGCGGACAAACTTGATATGCTTCGCTTTAAGTATCGAACCAAAGGGTTAAAAGGATATTTTTTAATGCATAAAACGTCTCCGGGCGATAGTGTCGGCAGTCTTGCCAAACGGTATGAGACGACGCAAAGCCAAATCAGAGATGAAAATATGCTAAGTGAGCACGATGAACTCAAAGGTAACCGTTTTGTCCGGATACCGGTCAAGAATCATCACAAAAAATAGAATCGAAAGGTAGATTGACATTGTCTCGAATTATTTTATTAACCCTTATTGTGTTGATCGGCGGATGTAGCACCTATAACGGAAGCTATCCATACCGTCCGGGTAAAATCTCGAAAAAATACCCATCCGAAATACTCGATGATTCACCATCGGGATTACGGAAGAAAAACGGTGAACCGGTGGCAACCATGCGCCCTTATACGGTGATGGGAAAAGAGTATTATCCGACAGTCGTGAGTGTGGGAGATACGTTTCGTGGACGGGCCAGCTGGTATGGTCCCGATTTTCACGGGAAGTCAACTTCCAATGGCGAGATATACGATATGTATGCTATGAGCGCAGCCCATAAAACGCTTCCGATGAACACGGTGGTACGGGTTAGGAATGACGATAATGGGGAGCAGACGGTCGTCCGTATTAATGATCGAGGACCATTTGTTGAGAGTCGGATTATCGACTTATCGTACGCCGCGGCTAAAGAGATCAATATGGTGGCCAAAGGGAGTGCGAACGTTACACTTGAAGTCTTGGGATTTGAGCCCCCTGAAGCACGTTCGATCGATATGAAAAGCTTAGCCAAAGGGCCTCGTCAGGAAGTACTCACTTCATTCGCGGTTCAGATCGGCGCGTTTGTTAATATTCAAGGGGCAATCGAGACGCAGAAAAAATACGCATCTTTTCGGGGATATTCCGCAATCATTAAAGATTCACAGTATAATAACGGAAGAATATTTCGTGTCTGGTTGCGTGGATTTAGAAGCGAAGCGGAAGCCCGTGATTTTATAGCTAAAGGCTATTTTGACGGGCAGTTTATTACAAGGGAGTAGTGATGATTCAAAAAAACCGAAGGACGAAAGAGACCGATATCAGTGTCTCTTTACGACTCTATGGAGAAGGAAAAAGTTCTATCTCCACGAAAGTCGGTTTTTTAGATCATATGCTGGAGAGTTTTGCGAAGCACGCGTGGATGGATCTGAACGTGACGTGCGATGGGGATATTCATATTGATGATCATCACAGTGTTGAAGATGTCGGTATCGTCATCGGGCAGGCGCTGCGTGAAGCGATCTATCCGATTGAACGGGTTGAGCGCTTCGGTAATGCGGTAATTGTTATGGATGAGACGGCGGTAAGCTGCGATTTAGATTTAAGCAATCGTCCATTTTTGCTCTATGACGTACCGGTGGAAGGAAAAGTAGGGCAGTTCGATGTGGAACTGGCGGAAGAATTTTTCCGCGCGATTATCTTTAACGCCGGGATTAGTGCCCATGTTGTTTTGCAGCGTGGTAAAAATAAGCACCACATTTTGGAAGCATCGTTTAAAGCATTGGCGGTTGCATTGCGCCGTGCGTTGATCGTGAATGAACGTGCAGGGATTCCGAGTACCAAAGGGGTACTGTGATCCGACTACTATTGCTGGATGTGGATGGCTGTTTGACAGAAGGGAAGATTATCTACACCGCGAGTGGCGATGAACTCAAAAATTTTAACGTCAAAGACGGATTTGCGATTCGAACATGGCTGAAAATGGGACACCATGTCGCCATTATCACCGGACGGGAATCTAAAATTGTTCAGCACCGTGCGCAAGAGCTTAAGATCCCGCATCTGTTTCAAGGCGTGGAAGATAAACTCTCTGTTGCTCAAAAACTCTGTGAGGAATTGGGGATTGCGGCGGATGAAGTAGCGGCAATCGGGGATGATTTGAACGATATTAAGTTGCTCCAGTGGGTGGGACAAGCTTATACTCCGCTGGATAGTGTACCGTATGTCCAACGGTACGCCACCGTCCTCGAACGCAAAGGAGGCGAAGCGGTAGTACGGGAAATGATCGAAAAAGTGGTTGACTCGAACGGTGAGCGAGACCGTTTTTTGAGCTTTTGGATTTGAATGAGCATTAACCGCTTTTTCGTTTTGATCGCTTTGGTACTGTTGGGGATTTTTACGTATCATAAACCGATTGATCAGCCTCTCGCGTCGGATGAGGAGACACCGAAATTTTCACTCGAAAAATTTGTGATTTATGAGATTTCCGAATCGGGAATCGGTCGCTTTTTTCAAGGAGAAAAGGGAGATCGATACGAAGATCGGTATGAAGTTGCTTCTGCCAAGTTTAGCGATAACTCTAAAAAACTTTTCGAGTCGATCCGTTCCGATCACGCCCGCTACCAAGATGATGTGATCTACCTTAATGGAAACGTCCATTATGTCCGCGCCGATGGACTTGAATTTCGCTCCCAAGAAGGGATTTATGATAAAAAAGCTTCCTTGGTTCAGACCAAAGGGGATTTTGTTATCACTCAGCATGCCCATCGCATCGATGGGACGCGATTACGTTACCATACATCGGCTGATACTGTTTCGGCCGATCAGATTCGCGGAACGTATGAATTAAACTAAGAGAGAAAGAAATGAAATATTTTTTAATATTAATAATAGCCGCCCTTGCATTGTGGAGCGAACAGCTCAAAGTGGTTTCGGAAAATTTTCAAGGAGATCAGCAAAAAGGGGTTTCTGTTTTTACGGGAAACGTCAAAGTCAATAAGGGGCATGACGAACTGAATGCCTCAAAAGTGACCATCTACACGGATAAGGATCGTAAACCGGTCAAATATGTCGCCGAAGGGGATGTATCGTTTTATCTTGTCACCGAAGATAAGCAATATTATCGCGGAAAATCGCAACGAGCGATTTATCTGCCTAACGAGAGCGAATACCAGTTTTACACCAATGTCGATTTGATCCGCATCGATGATTTTAGACGGGTCAAAGGGGATAAAGTAGTGGTCAATACCATCCACGGAGCGGCATCGGCAAAAAGCGGTAACAACGAACCGGTGGTGATGATCTTTACGATGGAAGATAAGAACAGCACGAAAAAAAGCGGAACCAAATGATCGAGATTATCAGCTCCCATTTTGTCACTTCGGCGCCGCATCTAAAGCTTGCTCCTGAAAATCCCCTGCAAAATGAAATAGCCTTTATGGCCCGTTCAAATACGGGGAAAAGTTCGCTCCTCAACTCCTTGACCAACCGAAAATCGCTGGCAAAAGTATCTGCAACACCGGGAAAAACCCGTTTGATCAATTATTTCGATGTGGTTTTTATGGATCGCGATTCGGGGGATAAGCTGGATGCCAAGTTTGTCGATTTACCGGGATTTGGATACGCCAAAGTGGCTAAATCACTTAAAACCGATTGGGAGAGTAATCTGACGACGTTTATTGCCGAACGTCAACAGATTCGAATTTTTGTCCACTTGATCGATGCACGTCATCCCCGTTTGGAGATTGACGCATCGGTTGATGAGTACCTTCATCAAATCTGCCGTTCCAATCAGGTCATTTTAAACGTTTTCACGAAGATCGACAAGCTGAACCAAAAAGAGCTTCAAGAACTGAAACAGCAATTCCCCGACGCTTTAATGGTCTCCAACAGTAAACGACGGGGGATGGATCGGATTGTCAATGAAATTTATGCGATCTTGCGGATGAGTGAGGAACGCCATGAAGATTGAGTTTCGTAAACCGACACTGGCCGATATCGATGCGATGCAGGCATTGGTTGCTCCTGAAATCGAAAGCGGGGTCATTTTGCCTCGCAGTAACGATGAGATCGCGACGAATATCCGGTCATACATCCTCGCCATGGACGGTGATAAACTGGTCGGTTTTTTAGCGCTTCACATCCATTCTCCGAATCTGGCGGAAGTTCGATCAATGATCATCGACAGTGCGTATCGGGGTCAAAATATTGGGAGTGAATTGATCTTTAAAGCGTGTGAAGAGGGGAAAAAATTAGGGCTTAAAGAGGTACTGGCGCTGACTTATCAGCAACGCTTTTTTGAACGTTTGGGATTCGTAGAGATCCCCAAAGAGTCGATCCCGGAACATAAAATCTGGGCGGATTGTATTAAATGTAAGCTTTTTCCGGTATGCAACGAAGTATCCCTTATCAAAACGTTATAACCGATATCCTCTGGATCCCTCTGTTTATCGGCTATAGTGCCCTGAGCAGTATTTATCCGATTTTGCCGCCGATGCTTGCGGTCTTATCGTTTTTGTTTTATCGGGCGCTCCAGCGGTATGATCTGTTTGGCCTCATCATCATTTCGATTTTGCTTCTGGTTTTGGAAGCGGAAAAAGGGTTTTGGTTTGGTAGTACGATTTTATTTTTCTCTTTAGTGAGTCGATACGGCATTCCGAAGTTGGAAGTGGTGATGCGCTGTCCGTTGTGTATCAAAGGTTTTTTTGTTCTCTCCTCGTATCTTGGCTTTTGGTTTTTTATGACGCTGGTCAATACGATTCTCCTTCTTCCGCTTCCGCAGATTGATTGGCATTTTCTTTTATATATGGCGATTGAGTTCGCTTTGATCGCGGTATTTGTATGAAAATCAAACTTTTGTTAGGCTTTTTTGTATTGGTATGGATTTCGCTCCTTGTACGTGTCTATCATCTTGCTATTGAATCGAATGAATATTATGAAACGCTTTCCGAAAAAAACAGTATAAAAACCGAATATGCCGCTCCGGTACGAGGGGAAATTATGGATCGTCGCCATGAACCGATTGCGATTAACGAACTTGGGTTTAAGATCGCACTGGCACCTCATTTGACGAAAGGCAAAGATACGACGAAGCTGGACAAAGAGATAGCGTACCTTCTATCGATGATACCGACGTTAGATGCGAAAAAGATCGCTAAAGTGTACAAACAAGAAGATTCCGCCTACAACCACAGCTTTATCGATGTGGTCGAGTTCGTCCCTCATGAGACGATTATCCCGATTTATGCGCTTATGAATCTGCGTGAGACGATTAAAATTTCGCCATCTCCGAAGCGTCTGTACCCGTATGGGAATGTAGCGGCACACGTGATCGGTTATGTGGCTAAAGCCAATCAAAAAGAGGTTGAGAACTCTCCGCTTCTGAAACTTTTGGGTCATATTGGAAAAAGCGGGATTGAAAATTATTACAACGATTATCTTCAAGGGATTGCGGGAGAGCGCCGTATTAAAGTTAATGCCCGTAATGTCGAGATCGAAGAACTCGGAAGAAGCGCTACGCAGGAAAATCGGACGTTGGTACTTAACATCGATATGCAGCTTCAAAGCTATTTGAGCACCTTGTTCGAAGGGCGTGTGGGATCGATCATTGTTATGGATACCAAAGGTGCTATTTATGCGGCGGGCAGCTATCCCGAATACAATCTGAATTCGTTTGTCGAGGGGATCAGTTCGGCTGAATGGAATTATCTGATCAAAAGTGTGGATGCTCCGTTTACGAATAAGATCGTCAATGGGCTCTATCCTCCGGGATCTACGATTAAAACCGGACTTGGATTACTCTATATTACCTCGGGCGTATTGGATGAGCACTTCGGCGTTGCCTGCAGTGGATCGTTTCGACTTGGAAACCGTTCTTTCCGATGCTGGCGCAAGCATGGACATGGTGCAGGGGTGGGCATCCATACCGCAGTGGCTCAAAGCTGTGATGACTATTTTTATAAAGGGAGTCTGAACGTCGGAATCGAGAAGATGAGCCAAGGATTGAAGCGGATGGGATTGGGGGGGAAAACCTCCATCGATTTACCGAACGAATTCATCGGAACCGTTCCGAGCCGAGCATGGAAAAAAGAGAAATTTAAAAAACCATGGTATCGGGGAGAAACACTCAATACCGCCATCGGTCAGGGAGATTTTTTAGCGAGTCCGATTCAGATTGCTCAGTTTACCGCTTTGATGGCAACGGGAAAATTGCCTACACCGCATGTGGCGCATCGGATGGGAGAAAAAATTTATTCTCCGCTACCGCGTGATGTTTTGACCCCACTTGAAAAACGAAAACTCCCACTGATTCAAAAAGCGATGCGCGCAGTGTGTAATGAACCGGGCGGAACGGCAAAAATGTATGTTTCTACCCGTTTTCCGATTGCCGGTAAAACCGGAACCGCGCAGACGACCGGAATCGCGCAAGGGGTAAAGGATCGTATTAATGAGCATAGTATGGAGTATCTCAAGCGCTCGCATGCCTGGTTTACGACCTACGGCCCTGCCGATAATCCACAGTTTATTGTGACGGTGATGGTGGAACACGGAGGACATGGGGGAGAAGCGACTGGGGACGTAGTTTCTGGTATTTACAACAAACTGCTCGAGTTAGGGTATATTTCGCTTGAAGATCCTAAAGTGGATCTGAATACGACGACTCTTCCGTCCGGACAATCAGGCTCGAAGGTAAATTAAAACGGCTTACGAGTTCGGATTCTCTCAACCGCATTTCACCGTTATCCGTCTCATGATCCATTCCGAGTAGATGGAGCATACCGTGGATGAAGAGAAGGGCAAGCTCATCATCGGGGGAGTGATGAAGCTCTGAAGCGATCTTTTGGACATGATCGTTGCTGATGATGATGCTCCCAAGCGGTGCGCCCGGAAACGGATCGCTGGGGAAGCTGAGGACATCGGTGGCCTTATCGATCCCTCGAAATTCGCGGTTAATGTCCGAAATTTCGGTATCATCGGTAATAATGAGCTCGATTTCGCTGAGTGTGAGATGGGAGGCGATTTCTTCGAGGCGCTCAAAATTGTAGGGTGTATCAGTTCGGTTATCAAGTTCTATCATAGTGGCATTGTAGCATAAGCCCTCTCTTGCTACAATCCGATAAAGGGAAAATGTAATGAAAAAAGCACTTTGTATTATGAGTGGCGGGATGGATTCGACGCTGGTTGCTTACATTATGCGCTCACGCGGGTATGAAATCGTTCCGCTCCATTTTAATTACGGACAGCGCACCGTTGTTAAAGAGCTCGCATGTTTTCGTGACATTTGTGCGGACTTAGGAGCAAGAGAAAAATACGAAATTGATCTCGATTTTTTTAAATCGATCGGAGCTTCGGCATTAACGGATCATTCCATGAGTGTTCCGACACAGGGGATAGAACCGGGTGTGCCGATCACGTACGTCCCCTTTCGAAACGGGATTTTTCTCTCCATAGCGACCGCCATTGCCGAAAAAGAGGGGTGTGAAATCATTGCCATCGGGGTGGTCGAGGAGGATAGCAGCGGTTATCCAGACTGCCGTGAATCGTTTATCAGTACCTTTGCGGAAGCTGCCAATCTCGGTACGAAAGAGACGACACATCTTACGATAGAGATGCCGCTTGTTCATTTGAGTAAAGCGGATATTGTTCAAGAAGCAGTCCGATTAGAGGTACCGTTGCATCTGACATGGAGCTGTTATCAAAACGATGAGGTTGCCTGCGGCGTATGCGATAGCTGTCGTTTGCGCTTACGAGGATTTGATAAAGCGGGGATGAAAGATCCGATAGCGTATGCGTTTTGACCCCATAAGTTCTCCTTACACGTTTATCCATACTCCGCGTAACCGTAATACCTACATCTCGATTACCCATGAAGGTGAGGTGGTGGTTAAATCGCCTTTGCAAAGCGAGCCAAGGATTCGTCGGATGCTACAGGAGAAAGAAGAATGGATCGCCAAAAAACTCACTTGGTTTCAATCCAAAACGGTTTTATCGCATGATCTGGGCAAGACGATCCGTTTTCGGGGAGTTCTTCATCCGATCGAGAATGTTTCGATACTCTATACGAAACTCATGGGATGTACGGATAAGATAAAAATCGAAAAAAATTATCATGATTTTTATCGTCATGAGGCGGAACTGACGATTCCGGGGCGTGTGCGTTATTATGCGCTCAAGATGGGATTATCCCCATCGGAGATACGATTTAAACGCCTACGGCGGCGATGGGGAAGCTGTGATTCGAAGGGAGTCATTACGTTTAACACGCTTGTGATGCAGCTCTCTTACGAGCACATCGATTATATTATCGTCCATGAATTGGCTCATTTGCGTCATATGAACCACTCTGCAGCGTTTCATGCGCTAGTACGAGAATATCTCAGTAACGAACGTCAGTTGCGACGAGAAATAAAAGGGCTGGTGCTTTAAAAAAGTTCAAGTTGGCGCATCGAAGAACGGGCAGGATTGAGGATGGTTTTATCTACCCCAGCTACCAATGCAAAATGGAAGCTATTGCTTTGCAAAAGGGTGAGTACCTCTTCGGGATAGCGGTAAAAGAGAATATTTTCGATGCCGATGGTCAAGGCTGAACGCATTGAATCGGGAAGGAGATAGAGAATTTTTGCCCAAGCGGCCTGAGCATGCAAAAAGTCGATCTGTTCATCAATCAATTCGAGATACGGTTCGAAGATGACGACCCGATCGCTGCTACCGAACTCTTTGGTTTCGAGTTTGGAGTTGGTGAATACGGGGGTGAAATGACCCATTTTACTGAAGCTTTTGAGCTGAAACGGTATCCGTAAGAACGTGAAAAAGAAGAGCAAATGTTCCAAGTAAGGGATAAAAAACGGAGAGAGCATTTGACGCTCGTAAAATGTATCGTTGTGGATGAACGAGGTTTCAAATAGGGTTTGTTCGATGATGGTGATCGTATTCTCCTGAGCGCGGATGAGCTGAGAAACTTCGATGAAAATTTCAGGATCGGTCAGAGTAGGGGAAAAGAGGACGATCGATTTTTTCTCCAACGGCCACAGGCTCTCCCACACTTCCCCCATATTCCCTTCTACCGGAGCAAAGTTGGATGGCGTCGAGACTGATTTAGCCAGATGAAGTGTGATCGGATCACACGAATAGACCTGAAGTTCTTTTTCGAGGAGATAGAAGCGGAGAAGTTTTTTCAGCGCCTCATCCAGCGAGGGGACTTTAACCCATGCTACTTCGGCATCCCCGATTTGGGTCGGTTTGTCAAACATGATCCCATACGCCCCGTTAAGGAGGGCAGTTGAGATATCCTCTGGATTATAAGCGACAAAGAGAGCTCCTCGTTTTACTTTGGAAGCGTCAAACGCAACACTTTCAAAAACACTGACAGAAGGATCTCCATAGAGCGTCCCTTTAGTCAGAGCGAGGAGGTTTTCGAGTCTCATCCAATCGAGCTTCCGACGAGTCGTGGTTTTTCAGGGCGGATCAGCGAGAGTCCATCGGCATCTTTGGCCGCGAGAAGCATTCCCTCAGAGAGCATTCCCATCAGTTTTGCCGGTTTAAGATTGGCGACAACGCATACCTGTGTACCGACGAGTGATTCGGCGCTGTAGTGCTCACGAATCCCAGCGACGATCTGTCGAGGAAATTCTTCTCCCAAATCGACCTGCAAACGGAGAAGTTTAGAACTTTTCGGAACCTCTTGCACTTCGAGAACGGTACCGATTTTAAGTGTGGTTTGGAAGAATTGATCGATGGTGATGAGTCCTTCGCTGGAGACGGTGGTTTCGGTTTTAAGTTCAGAGGGTGTTTGGATAGCAATAGGGGTGTCTTCAGGGATGGATTTGGGAGCTTCTTGCATCAACGGTTCTTCCACGCGCGGGAACAACGGCGGAATTTTTTTGATTGTGAAGGGTTTGAGAAGCTCTTTTTTGACAATCAGATCCGTATAGCTTTGCGTCGTAATCTCGAATCCAAGCGCGTCGGCGATGGTCGCGGTCGTACGCGGCATAATACAGTGAAGCATGATGGACGCTTTGGCCAGTAAGTTGGCAACCAACGCGACGGTAGCGAGCGCTTCATCCACTCGTCCCTCTTTGATCTTCACCCATGGGGCATGCTCTTCGATCGCTTTGTTCCCGATGCTGAACAGTTTCCAGAGTTCTTCGAGATAGCGGTGAAGCTGCAATTCATGCAATAAAGCAGGAAGTGTTTCCAGTACGGCGTGTGCGTCACCCAGTTCTCTCGCATGGTATTTCACCACATCGGCGCTGTCGATGGCAAATGCGGAGTATTTTTCGCTCATTCCGATGATGCGGTTGAGCAGGTTACCCAGATCGTTAGAAAGATCCGAGTTCATGCGGTCGATCAGTGCCCGTTGGGAAAAATCGCCGTCTTGCCCGAACGGTACTTCACGCATCATGAAATAACGGAAGTTTTCGACGCCGTAGGCATTGGATACTTCTCTAGGATCGACGACGTTGCCTTTGGATTTTGACATTTTTTCGCCATCGCGTGTCCACCATCCGTGGGCAGCAATATGATGCGGCAACGGAAGATCCAAGCTCATCAGAAATGCCGGCCAATAGATCGCATGGAAGCGGAGAATATCTTTTCCGACCAGCTGGACGTTCGCCGGCCAGTACCCCATCCGTTTTTCGTCATTCCCGTATCCGAGCGCGGTGATATAATTGAGCAGCGCATCGAGCCAGACGTACATGACGTGTTTGGGCTCATTCAGCAATTCAGGAAGATGGACTCCCCAGCTAAAACTGGTGCGGGTGACGGAGAGGTCATTGAGCCCCCCTTTGACGAAACTCATGACCTCATTGCGGCGTGATTTTGGAAGGATGAATGAGGGATTCGCCTCATAATACTCCATGAGCGGTTTTTCGTATTTAGAGAGACGGAAGAAATAGCTCTCCTCTTTGAGGATGGTGGTGGCGCGTCCGCAATCGGGACAGCATCCCCCCTCCATCAGTTGGGATTCGGGGAAGAAGGTTTCACAGCTGACGCAGTAGTTCCCTTCGTAAAAGTCTTTATAAATGTCCCCTTTGGCCATCATTTTTTCAAATGCGGCTTGTACACCGATTTTGTGCTGGGTATCCGTCGTACGGATAAATTGGTCGTAACTGACCTCAAATTCATCCCATAGATTTTTAAAGGTGGCGCTGATCTCATCGGCGAATTCTTGGGTCGGTTTTCCCATTTTTTTGGCCGCTTCTTCGATTTTTTGGCCGTGTTCATCGGTTCCGGTCAGAAAATAGGTATCATCTCCCATCAGTCTGGAATGGCGTGCTAGTGTATCGGCGATAAAGGTGGTGTAAGCATGTCCAATGTGGGCTTCGCCATTGACATAGTAGATGGGAGTGGTGATATAGTTTTTCATGTTTCTTCCTTTAAAAATCAAATCCGCCGGTTTGTCCCTTGGACATACTGTCATACACGCTGCGGACGTATTGGGTACGTGTAGGGCATCCGATAAGCTCAGGGCATTTCAAGCAACTCTCAACGCCTTTGGAATGTTGACACTCTTCGAGTGAGTGTTTTGCCTCTTGAAGCTTGGCTTCATAGACGTCGTTAGTGGATTCCATAGACACTTTCGACCACGCCGACTTCGTATTTGGAACCGAAAAAGCACGGGCTGGTGTCGTGGACGTGGCGGGTCAGTTTTTCCAACACACGGTTTTTTCCATCGATGGCGCGCCCGCCGGCCGTCTCGAAGATAAAGGCAAACGGGAAGACTTCGAAGAGCTGGCGTAATTTTCCTTCCGGTTTATCCGAAGCACCCGGATAGCTGAACAATCCGCCCCCTTTGAGGAGGATTTGGTGCAGGTCGGGAACCATCCCTCCGGAGTAGCGAAGGCGGTATCCATCGGCGAAGAACGAATCGATCATGGCTTTGTGGTACGGCGCCCAGCACTGCTGTGTTCCGCCCGGTGCCATGATTTTACCTTTTTCATTCAAATGGATCTCTTTGACATATTCGAATTCTCCCGATTGGAGCAGATAGAGTTTAACTTTCCCCTCATAGGCGAAGACGAGTTCGACACGTGGACCGTAAACAACGTAGCAGGAGGCCACCATTTTGTTCGCGTTCAGTTCACCGTCATAGATCCCGAAGATCGATCCGACGCTGAGATTCACATCCACCAACGATGAACCGTCAAGCGGATCGAATGCGATGTGGTATCGGCCGTTTTCATTGAGCACCATCGGATGTTCTTTTTCTTCGCTGGCGATGGTATGAACACTCGAAATACGGCTGAGCTCCTCTTCGATGATCATGTCGCTTTGGATATCGAGCTGAAGCTGGGTTTCTCCCGAGCTGTTTTGCTCTTGGGAGTAGCCGATGTCTTTAACATCGATGGCGTGTTTGATACGGATGGCGCTACGTTCGATCGCTTCTAAAATTTGTTTCATTCAAGTACCTTTGCGTGTTGTAAAATCCATTCGATCACATGATCGGGGTTGTTCAGGTCGAGCAGATCAACATTGGAGGGGATGGTATAATCGCCGATGTTGATGCTCTCATCGATCGCGAGGGCATTCATGAACGGGAAATAGTCCTCATCGATTTGGTTGCGGAAAATGCTGATACGCGGTAACGGAAGGTTTTTAAGCCCTTCGACGAGAAGCACATCGAATTCTCCGAAAAGGGGGATGATCTCATCGAGCTCTTTGTGGCGCTGGGAGAAGAGGGTCGTACGGGTAGGGGAAGTGACGACCACTTCGGCACCGGTATCGCTGAATTTGTAGCTGTCTTTACCCGGCACGTCAAATTGCGCTTTGTCTTTGGGGTCGTTTTTGATAATGGCGACTTCTAAATTACGCTCGTGGATCAGTTTGCGTGCCACTTTGAGGATCAGTGTTGTTTTCCCACTGTTGGAAGGGCCTGTGAAAGCAACGGCTAAACGTTTTTTCAAAAAATTGCTCCCCATTGATTAAAATAGAGATATTATAAACGATTAACCCTTAACGACCAATACACGTTTGTCAAAATTTTCACTCTACGTGTTAGCCTATTGGCGTGTACAATTGGTACATTTCCCACCAATGTGCAAGTTCACGAGCTTCTGGGGATTGTGTATCATTGACAATTCGTTCAAAAGTTTCGCTATCAAAACTTTTCACTTCTTGATAGAGATTTGCGACACAGTTCACAATACAGTCATATTCTTCAGAACCATCAGAATCTCTGCACTCGAGGATCGATTCTGGTACCTCTTTGCCTTGGGCTTCTAGTACATAGGCATAGAGCTTACATGTTTTACGAAGTTGTAGCTCTTTGTTGTAACCGCTCATGGTTTGTATCCTTTTTAAATCATACTATACTTTTTTATTTCTCTCAGCTAATAGAGATAAATAGATTATCTAAGAAGTTTTATGTTTATTAAGAAATTACTTTTTCCCTCGTTCCCACTCTCCTGAGTGGGAATGTCACATACTAAAACAGCTCCAACTCAGGAGAGAAGGAAGCAAAAGAGAAATCGTTATAGTCAACTATCATTGAAATTTTGTTAAGATAGCGCTAATAAAGCGATTTGAAGGACTGACTATGCGATTTTCTGTTTTAGCGATTTCAGCGATGCTGGCATTTGGCGGATGTGCCGAAAAGGGGGCATTCGATCTGTTTAAAATGGATGATGCGCATGAAAGAGCCGTCGAGCAGCTGCGTACCGGTTCGATCGTCCTCTCGTTAGAAACGAAGGCGATTATTTCGACGCTCTACCTTAATCCGATTTATCCGGAACATTATAATGACGGAGAATATTTTATCGGTGCAGTCTATTTTGAAAAAGACATTCGTGGGATTCGGGAACGTATGCCTGAAGATGCAGGGTATCAGCTGACCCTAAACGGTAAAAAACCGACATTTATCGAGGTCTTGAAAGAGAAAGATCCACGCCGTCGATTCATCCCGATCCAAAATAATTGGAATCGGTACTATATCATTCGCTTTGCGGAGGAACAAAACTCTTCTTTAGCGCTTCGGCTCGAAAATAATCAGACTGGCTCGGTTGTATTACATTATCAAAAAAAGCGCTGATCTTCACCTCTTCGCCAAAGATCTTTTTATAGATAACATAGTTGGCGAGGACCCGCTTCCCATATTCTCTATTCTCATCATTGGGCATTAATTCCATACTCATAAACGGCTCGTACGGTCCGGGCAAAAAACGTTTGGCATCGGTCAAAAGACGCTTCGTCGATCCCAATCCCGCATTGTAGCCGTAGGCGATTAAGAGCGGATTATAGAGTCGATCTTCGAGATGCTTGAGATGGGAGATCGCATACGCGATACTGAGTTCCGGAGTGAGCATGTCGAAATAGGTTTTAGGCTTGAGCGGGTGGACACGGCTGATGGTATCGACGTTGAAGGGCATGATCTGCATGAGCCCCAGTGCAAACGAGCGGGAGATGAGCCCGGGGATAAATCGGGTCTCCTGACGCATGAGAGCGTAGAGAAGCGCTTTTTTATCATTGCTGAGGTTGGCCATATACGGCTCGTATGCCATCGTAAAGTTGTGAATGTAGGGTTCATACATCCGCTCTAAGATGTAGCCTTGTATCCCTACCGATTCGTTTCCATCGCATTGATCGACCAGCGCGGCAAGGGTTTCAGGGGTGGAACTGAGCGCTTTTTGAGAAAACTCCCTCCATTCAAACGGGTCGATTCCCCGAATGCTGTTTGGATTCTCGCGGGTCGGAAGGGTCGTGAAATAGTTTTCGGTCGGGATCCCTTGAATCTCTCGGGCGTAGAGGACGTACATATTGATATCCAGACTGTTTGAGAGAGTATCGAGGTATTGCGTATCTTGGGTGATTTGATAGAGCCAAAAAGTGGCCTTGTCTCTCTCAATCACAGAGTGATAGCGCTGCTGAGCGATTTTGAGATGCTCGAGGGCATTGATCATATTGCCATAACGGATGGCATTAAGCCCCAAATAAAAATGGGTATGGGGATCGAATTTTGTCTGGGCGCTGATCGTGCTCAACGATTGCTGTAATTGCTCCATGGACGGATCGGTGATGGTGATAAACGCGACGCTCCAAAACAGAGGATGTTTGGTTAAGCTCTCCAAAACTTCTGTCGATACGGGATGGTTGAAATTGAGGTGCCGAAAAGCGCTCCCCGCCAAGCGAAAGAGGGTGATTTCATGACTAAGATTAGCATCGGAGACAAAAAACTCCTCTTGGTTCATGGTGCGGAGCCATTCGGTGTTGCCAAATTTATTGTTCAGGCGATTCGCGATGGTTTCGCGTTCTTCTTTGGAGATGGCAGTCGCTTTTGCAGGGGTCAGCGCGAGCATAAGGCAGTCGTCGTTGACGATCGAGGTAAGATCGCACGCTTTGACCTGAAGACACGAAGCGGTGTATTTGATTTCGGCTTCGTCGGTTTTGGCGGCATAATCGAATAAAAAACGCTCATTGATCTGCTCGACCTGATAAAAGGCTTCGGCGGCTTGAGAGGCGTTGATGTCTTGATGTAAAAACTGCCAGATCAGAAAATTTTTTTGGCGCGAAGCGGGTTTGTCTTTGAGCTCAGAGAGGGTCAGCCCCATCAGCGATGAGGAGAGGAGCAGGGCAATAAGAGGAAGCGATCTCATCGGTACACCAGCGCATTGATCCCGTTGATGAGAAGGACATCTAAAATCTGCAGTAGAACGATCAAGATGATCGGTGAGAGGTCTAAGCCGTTAAAGACCGTCGGAATTTTACGGCGTACAAGACGGTAAGCCGGTTCGGTCAAACGGTAGATGATTTGAACGATCGGATTATACGGATCGGGGCGTACCCATGTAAGCAGCGCGCCGATAATAACGATCCAGATATAGACGGTGAGGAGGGAATGGAGTATTCCTCCCACGCCGCTGATGATGCCATCCATCGGATTCATTTGACCACCTCTTTGATGTAATTTTTCATGTGAGCGTACAGATCACCCATTTCCGGACCGTGCTCCGCGCCGCTAAGGAGGATGCGCAGTGGTTTAAACAGCGCTTTACCTTTGAGGCCACTGTTTTGCATCAGATAATTTTTGTAGGACTCATAATCGTCGAAATGGGGTGCTTTGAGGGTAAGATCGCGCAAGAGCTGAAACCCCTCTTTGTACTCGTCGCTCACCTCTTTTGGAGCAAAAATGGCGCCGATTTTAGCGCGAAGTTCTTTGAGTGTGCTGGCCTCTTCAAGATAGAGTTTGGCAAGGCGTCCGATCTCTTCATCGGCAAATCCGACATAGCGGGAGAGCTCTTTGGGATCGAGCCCTCTCAGGTGCTCGCGGTTGATGAATTTGAGCTTGTCGATGTCAAAACGGGCAGGTGCTTTTGAAATTGCCGAGAGATCGAACCATTTGATCGCTTCTTTAAGGGTAAAAATTTCGCTCGGAGTTTTATTGCCCATCAATATCAGGTAATTGGTGATCGCTTCGGGGAGGTATCCCTCTTCGAGGAGCCATTTGACACTCGACGCGTCATCACGCTTGGACATCTTTTTTCCTTCGTTTCCGAGGATGATCGGCAGATGGGCGTATTCGACTTTTCGATCGTATCCGAGTGCTTGATGAATAGCGATCTGTTTTGGGGTGTTGCTGAGGTGGTCTTCCCCGCGGATGATGAGCGAGACGTCGGCGAGCATATCATCGACGGCACACGCGAAATTGTAGGTCGGGTATTTGTCGGCGCGCATGAGGATGAAGCTGTCGATATCTTCGGGGGCGAAGGTCGATTCTCCTTTGATGATATCTTTGACAGTGATCGAATGGGACGGTTTTTTGAGTCGGATGGTGAATGGTGCGGTATTATCAATCACCTCTTCAGGAAAGAGATATTCACACGCTCCGTCGTAGCGGTAAGCGACTTTGGACGCGATAGCGGCTTCACGCTTGGCCTCCAAGGTTTCGGGGGTACAAAAGCAGTTAAACGCTTTTTTGTCCTGTAGAAGCTGAAGCGCCATGGCACGGTGAAATTTCAGATGGTTGCTTTGGAGCTGCTGTTCGTGGTATTGGATCCCAAACAGATCCAAGATCTCTAAAATTTCTTTGTCTTTGCCGGGGATGTTACGCTCTTTATCGGTATCTTCGATACGGATGAGCAGAGGTTCGTCGCGCTGTACCGAAAGGATGTAGTTAAAGAGGGCAACGCGGAGATTACCGATGTGCATATCACCGGTCGGGCTTGGAGCAAATCGTAGCATTGTAAAGATTCCTGATTTTTTTTCTAATTTTATCCTAAAGAGCTTTAAGTGGGATTTTATGGTGAATTTGCCGATATATAGGGTACAATCAAACATTACATACCCCACACAAACGAGTAACTGCGATGCCGATGGAAAAGATCAGTAAATATACGAAATTTTTCGACCTTTTGATCGTCGGTGAAAAAGAGGAGTGCGGGGCGCTCTGCGAGCTGGGCAAGACCTATTTCCGAACACTTCGTTATCTCCCTTTATCCGAAGTGATTACCGATTCGCTTACCTGCCATATTTTGATGATTAAAGGTTCTGCGAGTAGTATTTCACACAAAAACGCTCGGCTTTTATTTTCCCAAATTCAGCGTTTGGACACATTTATCCTCTCTGAGGATGAGATAACGCTAGCGTTGTATAAAGAAGCGTTGAATTTACGAGCCGTTTATGTCGGTGCATCGGTCGAGGATGAGCAGGGTTTTGCCCAAATGCTTTTATCGGTTTTACCGAGTATTATCAAACGCCATAATGAATCGCTGACGTCGCAATTTCATAAACAGATTATGGAGAATACGGAACATCAATTTTGGATTCACCGCAACGGCAAGACTCTGTTTGCCAATGAGTCGTTCAAACGCTATTTTTTATTTAATGCTTTAAACGAATTTGACCAATCGAGCGCATCGATGGAGCTTGCATCCATAAAAACTTCGGGCTTGCATAAGCTTTACAACCCTAAAAGCGGTGATCATAATTTCTTTGTGACAGTAGAATCGCTTGGAGAATCCGATACGCTCATCGGTCTGACCGAAGTGAAAGAAGGGTGCAAGCGGTGTGAAAAACAGTTTTTGAATCGAATCAGTTTTATCGAGCTGCTCAAAGATGCCTTTGTCATTCATCGGGGAGAAGAGGAATCGATTCCGGTCGTGATTTTGCTCGTCGAAAATGCCGATAAAATCGTCGAGGAGTTCGGAGAAAAAGTCTATAACGAAATCGGGATGGAGATCTATGAATTGGCGCAAAAGCACTTTACCCCGATGAGTGTTATCGGACAGTGGCATAAAAATGTTTTTACGCTGATCGATTCGAGTGTTTCGATCAAAGAGATCACCGAAAGTCTTGAGCGGCTGCACGCCAATATTTTAAATCATATTTCGGTACAGGGTGCGACGCCGATGATCGAGTCGTATGTGATCGATCTCGATGGGGTCGAACTCAATAAAGCGATCCGTATCATAGATCATGTCCATGAGCGTAAGTTGATTGCCAGCGATCTTTCCCACATGATTTACCATGAGATCTCGTATGATGGGGATATACTCGATATCAAAGATCAAGCACTCCATTATCTTGAAAAACTGTTTTATTCCAAATCGCAGGTTCGACTACTCAATTTTTATAAGGGAATTCGTATCAGTACGATTGCCAACATTGTGAAGATTGCCGAGGGAGTGGTGTATATGGCCATCGAAAAGATACAAGGCTATGCGATGCAGCTTGAAGAGAGTGTCGTGATACAGGGGACGAATGTCCCCTTTGACATCGCTGCTGAGATCAAGATCGTGGACATCGGCAAAAAAATTGCATTGCTGTACAACTTCGAGCCCTTAAAAGCGTCTGCTAATAATCGCCAGCATATCCGTATCCAAAGCGACCATCGAATGCATGTGACGATGAGTTCACAGCGTCAAATGAGTTCGGGAGTAATAGCCGATATCTCGATTACGTCGATTGCCCTTAAGATGAACAGCGCGATCGGAATCCCGCCCAAAGGGACCGAGGTGACACTCCAGTTTAATTTGCCGCTAAAACGATTGGAAGGTGGAATGTTTCCGATGATTATCAAAGGACATATCGAGTTTATCCAAGAGATGGAAGAATATACCAAAGTGGTGGTGCTGCTCAAGCTCGAAGAGCCGTATGAAAGTTATCTGATCGAATACATTTATGCCCGTCAGCAGAGTCTGGTATCGGAAATCAAATCGATTGTGAGTAAGTTATAACAAGGAAAACCAATGCTGATAAAACCTGAGTACCTGCCGATGGTCCGTACGCTCAGTATGAATGATGCCCATTTTGATTCCATGTCACTGATGAATAAGCTTTTTATGGCGCTTGACCATGACAATACAGAGGGGATAAACGATACGATCAATGAATTGCTCACCCATACGGAAGAGCATTTTAAGGATGAGGAGTCGATGATGGTGGAAAAACGGTTTCCACCCTATTTGGCGCATAAAGAAGAACATGACGAGGTTATAACCCAAATGCGTGAAGAAGCTTCCCGTTTTCGTGAAACAGAGGATCGTCACGTCCTTAAAAACTATCTTGAATCAAATTTGGCTCCTTGGTTTTTACGTCATACCGAGACGATGGATGCCGTGACATCGATGTTTTTGGAAAACAGTGAAGTCCATCTTGCTTTTTGGGAACGATTAAAGCCAAGAAAGTAGATGAGGTTTTAGCGAATGGATGCTAAGGTGAAAAAAATTTCGTCGTATCTCGGAGATTTTTGGGGCGGCGCGGCAGCGATGCTCGTAGCACTCCCTTCTGCAATCGCCTTTGGGGTGACGGTGTATGCTCCCCTAGGGGAATCGTATGCTGCCATCGGTGCCGTTGCGGGGATTATCGGGGTCATTGTTTTAGGAACCATTGCAGCTCTTTTGGGAGGGGCTAAACGGTTGATTTCCGCTCCATGCGCTCCGGCGGCGGCAGTATTATCAGCCTTTGTGATTGAATACACGAGTCAGGGGATACCGACTGATTTATTGATTGTGATGCTTATCATGGTAGGAATGATAGGGGGGCTGATTCAAATCTTGTTTGGTCTCATGGGGATCGGAAAAGCCATCAAATATATGCCTTATCCGGTTGTAAGCGGTTATCTGAGCGGTGTGGGATTGTATATTATCGCTTCGCAAACTCCTAAATTTTTAGGCGTTTTGGATCAGAGTGATTTTTTTGAATCGGTGACTACTCCGTGGTTATGGGATTATCAGAGCATTGGTATTGGGAGCGTTACGATTTTACTGATGATACTGTCTCCTCGATTTTTTAAATTTTTCCCCTCCGTTATTATTGCTTTACTTGGTGGGGTTATTACGTACAGTGCGTTTGCTTATTTTGATCCTTCGCTCTGGGTGATGGAAGGAAATGCTTTGGTGATCGGTTCGGTGGGGAGCGGATCGTTGAGTGAGGGAATGATTCATACATTCAGTTTCTTGGATCAGATGAATTGGAATCATTTACTCCTTTTATTGACCCCTTCACTGACGCTCGCAGTATTACTCTCCATTGATACCCTTAAGACGTGTGTCATCATGGATGCGATGACGCGATCCAACCATAATCCGAATAAAGAATTGATTGCCCAGGGGGTTGGAAACGTCTCTTCATCGATGTGTGGCGGAATGCCCGGTGCCGGTACGATGGGAGCGACCTTGGTCAATCTGAGCAGCGGCGGTGTAGGGCGATTGTCCGGTGTTGTTGAAGGATTACTGGCGCTGATCACTTTTTTACTCTTAGGTTCTTTGATTGCGTGGGTGCCTATCGCGTCGCTTGCGGGCATTTTGATTGTCATCGGGATACGGATGATCGATTTTCGGAGTGTTTCTTTTTTAAAATCGTCTTCGACTGTTTTGGATTTTATGGTCATTATGACGGTTGTTACCACAGCCCTCAGTGTCAGTTTGATCATGGCTTCGGCGGTAGGGGTGATTATGGCGATCCTCTTGTTTATGCGAGAGCAGATTGGTACGACAATCGTTCATGCGCGGTTTCACGGAAATGAAATGTTTTCCAAACAGGTGCGGATTCAAGATGAAATGGAAATTTTGCAGGAAAAAGGGAAATATACGATTATTTATGAACTGCAGGGAAGCCTTTTTTTCGGGACGGCAAATCAGCTCTACACCACATTGGAAAAAGATCTTCTGAGTAAAAAGTACATCATTCTGGATTTGCGTCGGGTACAATCGGTTGATCTCACCGCCGCCCATACGTTGTTATTGATCAAGGATATTTTACATGATAAGGGGGGATATCTGATTTTAAGCCATATTCCCAGCAAACTTCCCACCGGACAGGATATGGAAGCCTATTTTAATCAGGTCGGTTTGATCAAGCACCATAGCCCCGTTAAACTGTTTTCGGATATCGATGATGCGATTGAATGGGTGGAAGATGAAATTTTGCGTAATGAAACCTATCCCGATAGTAGCGATGTGTCATTGGAATTGGGCGATTTTGAAGTGTTTAAAGGGAGAAATGAAGACACCATCGCTGATATACGCCGTCTGATGAAGCGTGAACATTATAAACCCTATGAGGCTATTTTTTCGATTGGGAACGAAGGGCAAGATTTGTATTTTATACGAAGGGGAAAAGTCCGCATCGTTTTACCGATTGCAGAGCAGCAAAACTTTCATTTACGTACCATCGGGAAAGGAAATTTTTTCGGTGAATTCGGATTTTTAGAAGGGGGTGAACGTTATGCCAACGCCATTGCCGAAACCGAAGTGGATGTGTATATTCTTTCTCGGGAATCGTTCGATGAATTTGCGAAGCAACACCATAAAGCGGCATTCGTCTTGATGGAGAGCTTGGCGGAGGTATTGGTGAATCGGCTCCGTATCACGAGTGCAGAACTCGGTGCGCACGATACCTGATCTATTTTTTCATTTTTATGTCATAATGTTCGGATATTAGTTTTGGGATAAAGAATGAGTTCTAATGCAAAATTACAGTTGTCTGTCCTCTTTCTTTTAGCCTTGATGGGAGGGATGATTTGGGATAATTATCACCGTTATCATGAATATAAAGCCCTTTTATATTCCCAATTAGATGCTCGACTCTATGAGAGCGCGATTATCGGCGCCAAATTAGTAGGAGATGATTTTCATAACGCGCTTACCGATAAGGAGTCTGTCACCAAGGTTCAGGAAAAACGTAATGAATCGATGCTGAATCTGATTGCGGATAACAGTAAAATCACATATCTTTACAGTGCTTTTGATGATCATGGAACTGTTCGGGTGGGTGCCGCAAGCAATCCCGAAGAAGATTATCAAAAAGGGATGTTGTCACACTACTATGATCCTTATCCGGAAGTGCAGAGCCGTGTCCAAAAAGTACTGAAAACACAACGTATTTCGTATTATGAATATTCTGACCGATGGGGAGAGTTTAGATCTATTTTCATACCCCTGAAAAGCAGTAACGGAACTCCGTATGTGATGGTCGCCGATATCGATATTGGCGATATTAACGAAATGCTCAAACATGCAATCATCGATTTTATTCAAGTCCCTTTCACTATTTTGATTATTGTTTCAGGATTGGGATTTTATTATATTCGATTGTCCGAAAAAATTACCGGACAACTGAAAAACAGCAATCTCGAACTTGAGCATTTACGTAAAACGTTGGAGGCAAAAATTGCCGAAAAAACGCTGGATTTGGAAGTTAAGAATCATCAGTTGCAACAGATGAATACGGCTCTTGAAAACAGAGTGGATGAAGAGATCGGGAAAAATCTCGAAAAAGATCATCAACTCATTCACCAATCAAGATTAGCACAGCTAGGGGAAATGGTGAGCATGATCGCGCATCAATGGCGTCAGCCGCTCGCTGCGATCGGGGCGAATGCCCTTGATGTTAAATTGAAATTTTCTCTTGAAAAATTTGATTTGAGTACCGCAGAACGTCAAGAACAATGTAAAGCGTATATCGAAACGGCAATCGATGAGATTAATGAAAACGTTCAAATGTTGACAGCGACGATCGATGATTTCCGCAATTTTTATAAAGTCGATAAGACGGTTCATGCGGTATTAATCCAAAATCCGATCGAGCAGGCGATCAAAGTCATCAAAGCTTCGTATGACGCCAACAATATTCTCCTGACGCAAGACTATCGAGCTACCCGTGCCATTGAGGTTTATGACGGAGAATTGGTGCAGGTTTTTTTGAATATTTTAAAAAATGCACAAGATAACTTTTTAGAGCGTCATACCGAAAATCCGGTCGTGATGATCAGCACGTATCATATCCCCAACAACGGGATCGGGGTGACGGTATGCGATAATGGGGGAGGAATCGATGATGCCATTATCGATAAAATATTTGATCCCTATTTTTCGACGAAAACGGAGCTCAACGGCACGGGTCTTGGACTGTACATGTCTAAAACCATTGTCGAAGAGCACCATAAAGGCTCATTGAGCGTTTCGAAGATTCCACGGGGGGTCTGTTTTAAAATTGAATTAGAAGGAATACGAACATGACGGCAAAAGAGGTATTGAATTTTACGAAAGAGATGACATTGCTCTACGTAGAAGATGATGATGCTCTTCGTGCTACGACGCAAAAAATGTTGGAAAATTTTTTTCAAAAAGTGGATGTCGCGCGCGACGGAGAAGAGGGGCTGCATCGATATTTACAAGCAGATCGCTTGGGAGAAACCTATTCATTGGTGATCACCGATATCAATATGCCGAATCTAGACGGTATTGCGATGAGCGAATCGATTATGGTTCATAATCCGGCACAGCCGCTCATCTTTGTGACGGCGTATAATGAGATGAATTATTTGCACAGTGCGATCGAAATGGGAGCGGTGGGATTTTTGACGAAGCCGACCCAGTATGAGCACCTTCTGCGTACTCTTTATCGGGTTGGAGAGGCCCATTTTAACAAGAAATTTTTGGAACAGCGCTACCATGAGCTCGAATCGATGTATGAGAAAATGAAAGCGCATCAAGAAGCGCTTGAAGCCAAAAATGCGGAATTAGAAAAAACCCTCCTATCTTTGGCTGTTTTGCATCCAGAAGGATAAGCAATGTTTCTTTATATTCATGGATTCGGCGGAAGCGGCAAAGGGGTAAAGGCGACTCAGTTTCGTGAGTATTTTAGGGGGAACGTTATCGCTCCTTCGCTTTCGTATGTTCCTGAATTGGCGATGGATACCTTGACGCAGATCGTGGAAAACCTGATCGATCATACCGACTTGACGCTAGTCGGATCGTCACTGGGGGGATACTATGCCACCTATCTGTCCGAGCACTACGGACTCAAAGCGATTTTGATCAACCCCTCTACCAAGCCCTACCGTACACTCAAAAAAGTGATCGCACAAGGGCACAATTACTACGATGAAAGTCAATTTGAGTGGAATGAAGCGCATGTTGCGATGCTGAAGCAATACGATACGACCACGATCACCCCATCACAGTATATGGTATTGCTGCAAACCGGAGATGAATTACTCGACTACCGAGAAGCGGTGGAGAAATATGCGGGTTCCACGATTGTCCTCGAAGAGGGGGGAAACCATTCGTTTGAACATTTTGAGAGCAAATTTGATGGGATGAACAATTTTGCTCATCGTTATGGAGAGATGTAATATAATGTCGGTAAAAACGGATTTTTTATGCAACGAATTCCAGCCCAATCTAGACAAGCGCGCACAGCCGAGCATCTTATCCAAGGACTCCAGTCATATTTTGTAACTCAACTCAATGATGTTAGTCGTCGGTTGGGAGAAAATAAACCTTTTGAAGCTGTCGAATGGTTCCGGGATCAGGGAACGCACGGCGGGGGCATCCGCTATGAAGCGCGAGATAATCTCTTGTTCAATCGCGGATCGGTCAATTATTCGCAAGTTCATTATGATGACGATGTCAGTAAAAAACTCTCCTCTGCGACAGCGATTTCGACGATTATCCATCCAAGAAACCCTTTGGTTCCTTCGATGCACATGCACATCAGCTGGACGGAAATGCGTGATGGTTCAGCGTACTGGCGGATTATGGCGGATCTTAATCCGAGCAATCCGTTGGAAGCGGATAAAGAGAAATTCGAATCAGCACTTCAAAGTTCTGCGCAGGATTTTTATTCAGAGGGTCAAGCGCAAGGGGAACGCTATTTTTACATCCCAGCACTTGGGCGTCATCGCGGTATTAGCCATTTTTACCTCGAAAATTTTTATACGGATGATCCGATACACGATCAAAACTTTGCCAAAAATTTCGGCGAGAAGGTGATAGAGGCCTATATCGCCATTATTTCAGAGGCGATCAGTGAGCGTATCCATCCAACCCAAGAGGACATTCGCCAACAGATTGAATACCATACCCTCTATCTCCTCCAAGTACTCACGCTCGATCGCGGGACAACATCGGGATTACTGATCCATGATCAAAACGATATCGGGATAATGGGATCGCTTCCATCCCACGTAAGCCGATCGTTGCTTGTTTCGTGGATGGGAAAATTACAGGGGATTCAAAATGATCTGTTATCATCGATTATCAAAGTACTGGGACATGAAGAGTATTCAGAGGTGAATGAGTCCATTAAGTGCCATTTAGCATCGGTGGTTCGTGAGCATTATCGTGCTCATCCCGAAGCCCTTGCTTTGCAAGCGAGCGGAGAATTCATTCCGCCCACAGTTAACAATCACCAATAACCTGAAGGAGGTTCAGATGACCATCGGCGTTCCCAAAGAGATTAAAACAGACGAATATCGAGTCGGTATGACTCCTTCGGGAGTGAGTGAATGTATCAAGGATCATCATTGCGTATTGATAGAAACAGGAGCAGGTATCGGCAGCGGATTTAGCGATGAGATGTATCAAGACGCGGGTGCTGTGATCCTTTCAAATGTGCAAGAACTGTATGATCGTGCAGATCTGATTGTCAAAGTGAAAGAACCGATTGCATCTGAATATCCGTATTTCCATGAAGGTCAGCTTTTGTTTACCTATTTGCATCTAGCAGCCGATAAACGACTGACCGAGTTTTTGTGTGAGCGTCGTATCAGTGCTTTTGCGTATGAAACACTGCGCTTCCATCATCGTCTCCCTCTGTTGGAGCCGATGAGTGAAATTGCGGGACGGATGGCCACGTTGTTTGGAGCGATCCATTTAGGGAAATATTACGAGGGAAGCGGAAGATTACTTGGAGGATCGGTCGGAGTGGAAAAAAACCGTGTCGTGATACTGGGAGCGGGCATTGCCGGAAAAGCTGCCGCAGATGCGGCAAGTGGGCTGGGAGCCGATGTTCTGATGCTGGATATAAACGTGGATCGTCTCCGGTATCTCGAAGAGATCATGCCGGCGAATGTATCGACAATTTACTCCACAAGCACATCTATATTAAATGCTATAAAAGAAGCGGATATGGTGATCGGAACCGTATTGGTACCGGGTGCCAAAGCACCCAAATTGATTACACGTGAGATGCTCGCGGTGATGAAAAAAGGATCGGTTCTTGTGGATGTATCGATCGATCAGGGGGGATGTTTTGAAACCTCTCATCCGACGACCCATTCAAATCCGACGTTTGTCGTCGAGGGGATTGTTCACTATTGTGTCGCGAATATGCCGGGGATGTATCCCCGTACTTCGACGATTGCGCTCACAAATACAACACTTCCGTATGTGCGCAAGATCGCATCTTCGACGATGGATACACTTTTAGACGATCCGATTATGGTATCGTCGCTTAATATCCATCAAGGTCAAATACTCAATCAAGCCGTTGCCGAAGCACATGCAATGGGATGGAAAAAATAATATTTTCCTTTATTTGTTCAATTTATTTTAATTAAAAATAACAAAGGATACTTTAAGCAGAGTCCACGTAAGATAACTAATAATTATCTTAAAACGACGATGCAAAGAGTCCGAAAATGTACCCTTTTAAAAATTTTATCGATGTTATGGAGTACATTAAAACATCGGTGAACAATCCCCTTTATCTCTCCTATTTGGAAGAGGGGAAATGGGTTAGTTTTTCGTCGTATGAGTTCATTCATCATGTAGAGATGCTCTCGAGCGCTTTTTATGCTGCCGGAGTTCATAAAGGCACTACGGTAGCGATTGTTTCCGATTCTTCCCCTTTTTGGCTGATGGTCGATTATGCGCTTCAGCGTATAGGTGCGATCAGCGTTCCTATATTTGCGAATATTTCCAAAGAAAACCTCCATTATGAAGTACAAGACAGCGGTATCGAATATGTTTTTATAGCGTCTCAGGAGAAATACGATCAGCTTGAAGAGGTTCTCGCATGTATGAAACTGGTGGTCACGCTCAACATTCAGAGTAAACTTTGTAATGCCGTTTCGTTTAACGAATTTTGCGATCGCGGATCGTTTCTTCCCACGGTTCTAATCGATGAAGATGATTTGTGTACGATTATTTATACCAGCGGTTCGACCGGTCAGCCCAAAGGGGTAGAACTGACCCACGGCAACTTTATGGCCCAAATCAAAGATGTACGGGTAAGCATTCCGATATCGGCGGATGAAATTGCGCTTAGTTTTCTTCCTCTGGCCCATATTTTTGAACGGATGGTAGTGTCATACTATCTGGTGAATGGTATCAGCATCTATTTTGCCGATGATGTTAAAAATGTGGGTAACTTGATCCGAGAGGTACGGCCTACCGTGATGACCGTCGTCCCCAGACTGCTCGAAAAAATTTACACCGTCATGCACACACGGGTTAGCGAAACAGGTGGGTTCAAAGGAATCATTGCCAAAGCGGCATGCTTCATGGCTGAAACCAAAGAAGTGACGACGCATACCCCATTTGATGGCTTGGCTCGAAAATTGGTGTATTCAAAAATGCTGGAAGGAATGGGTGGGCGGCTTCGATACGTCATTTGCGGCGGTGCTCCGCTTTCACCGAAAATCGAGCGTTTTTTTGTCAATATCGGACTGCCTCTGTATCAGGGGTATGGGCTCAGCGAAACCTCTCCCGCTATTTGTGTGAATACCCCAAGTGCCTATCGTTTTGGATCGTGCGGCAAAAAACTGCCCAGTGTCAGCGTCAAGCTTCTAAGCGATGGAGAACTCATCGCCAAAGGGCCAAATATCATGCGAGGCTATCATAACCAAAGCGTAAAAACGGCTGAAGTACTTCAAGAGGGGTGGTTTCACACGGGAGATTTGGCACGTATTGATGAGGACGGGTATATTTTTATCCAAGGGCGCAAAAAAGAGCTCTTTAAAACATCGACCGGAAAATACGTCTCCGTCGTATCGATCGAACACCATCTGACCCACAGTAAACTGATCGACTATGCCGTCGTGGTGGCTGATAATCGACCTTATGTGACGGCGCTAATTTTTTTAGATCCGTTAATGAGCATCGAACCCTATGCACAGTACGTGAAGGATCCAAAAACCCATAAACGGATTGAACGTTTGGTGAAAAGCGTCAATGTTCATCTGAATGCATGGGAGAAAATACAAAAATATACTCTTATCGAGACCTTACCCACCATCGAAAATCATCTTCTCACCCCATCCATGAAAGTCGCACGTCACAAAGTGTATGAAGCGTTTGAAGAGGAGATCGAAGCGATGTACATCGACACACCTGAAGGAGCATCTTTATGAAACATGAACGGTTAGCCATTATCGACGGAATCCGCACTCCCATTGCCAAGGCGGGGGGGGTGTTTAAACATCTTCAAGCGGAGACGCTGGGAGCCCATGTGGTGCAAGAATTGGCTCTGAGGGTGGGGATCGACTATGACCGCTATGATGAAATCATCATTGGAAACGTCTCCCAACCAACCCATGCGGCTAATATCGCCCGCGTGATCGGGCTTAAAGCGGGGTTTGGCGAACATATTCCCGCTTATACCGTCCATCGCAACTGCGCCTCGGGTATGGAGTCGATTAGCACCGCTGCCGATAAACTGCTGAGCGGTCGAGGAGAGATTTATATGTGCGGCGGCGTGGAGTCGATGAGTAATATCCCTTTACTCTTTTCGCCTGCCTTAACGGGAATTTTCGAAGGGTTGTTTAAATCGAGAACCTTCGGAGAGAAAGTTAAAAATTTAGCCCATTTGCGCCCATCGTTTTTAAAACCGATCGTAGGCCTGATGCAGGGGCTTACCGATCCGACTAATGGTCTTATTATGGGCTCAACGGCAGAAATTTTGGCGCAGGATTTCGGTATCAGTCGGGAAGCTCAGGATATATTTGCTTCCCAAAGCCATAACAAAGCGCAAGCGGCTCAGCAGGCGGGAATTTTTGCCCAAGAGATCGCTCCGATCATCTACGATCCCTCTCATGCCAAAGTGATGATGGACGATGATGGGATACGCTATGACCAAACGCCTGAAAAGCTCGGTAAACTCCAACCATTTTTTGACCGAAAAAACGGAACGGTAACGGCGGGGAACTCCTCACAGGTTTCTGACGCGGCGGCGGCAGTGGTCGTGATGCGAGAATCGAAAGCAAAAGAGCTCGGATTGGAACCTCTGGGCTATTTAAGCGCTTATGCGTATGCGGGGCTTGATCCAAGCCGCATGGGGCTTGGGCCGGTGTATTCGACGGCAAAAATTTTTAAAGAGACAGGATTATCGATGAAAGAGATGGAACTGATCGAACTGAATGAGGCGTTTTCGGTTCAGGTATTGGCTAATATTAAAGCATTTGAATCTAACGGATATGCGCAACAGCATTTAGGACGTTCAACTGCACTGGGAAGCATTGATGAAACGATACTTAATATTCACGGCGGAGCCGTCGCACTCGGTCATCCCGTAGGGATGAGCGGGACACGTTTAGTCATTCATCTGCTCAAAGCTCTGCGCCAACAAAATAAAAACCGTGGTTTGGCAACATTATGCATCGGTGGAGGGCAGGGCGCTTCAATGATTTTGGAGGTGTCATGATGAAGACAAATCACTTTACCTTCACATTGGAAAATGGAATTGCTACGCTTGTTTTTGACATGCTTCAGAACAAAGTTAATATTTTGAATCATTCCGCCATGGATGAACTCGATTATTATCTGGAATTACTCAAACATAATCCTGAAATCCGAGTACTCCGTTTTGTCAGCGGGAAAAAAGATATTTTCATTGCCGGGGCAGATATATCCGAGATAAGGTCATTAGAGGATCAAGAGAGTGCATACGATGTGGTTCGTAAAGGTCAGCTTGTACTGGACAAGATCTCCCATCTCCCCTTTCCGACGATTGCGGTGATTGATGGAGCTTGTTTGGGCGGAGGATTCGAACTGGCACTGCGATGCACCTACCGTATCGCAACCGAGAATAAAGCGACCAAAATCGGGTTACCGGAAGTCAATTTGGGAGTAATGCCGGGATTTGGAGGGACGCAAACGCTTCGTAATCTGATCGGAGCTTCGAAAGCGTTGGAACTTATTTTGGGAGGCAAACAGATCAACGGTGCAAAGGCACTCAAATTAGGGATGGTCGATGCTTGCGTGCCGCAAGGGTATCTTGACTTTAAATTAGCGACCTTCACGCATGAGATACTCGACCTACGCAAAAGCGATTTCATTATAAAAAAACGACCTAAGCCCACTTTGATTGAGCGCTTTGCCCCATGGGTCATCACGATGGTGGCTAAAAAAAGTGTGATGCAAAAGAGCAAAGGGAAGTATCCTGCACTGCTGGCGGTGATTGAAGTATTTGACAAAACCCGCAGTATGTCTGCATCACGTGCCCTCGAGTATGAAGCGCGTATGTTTTGCAAGCTGGTGGTTACCCCTGAATCCAAAAATCTGATCTCCCTTTTCTATGCGGTGGAAGCGGTCAAAAATGAGAAACTGCCGGTTCCTCCTGAAGCGTTGATGCCGATTAAATTTACGTCTGTGATCGGTGGAGGTGCGATGGGAGGAGGGATTGTATGGCTTTTTTCGAAAATGGATTTATTGGTGAGATTGTATGCACGCAGTTATGAGAAAGCGGCACAAACCATCCAGCATGTTTCAACATCGTTTGATTTTTTGAAAAAACGTCGTCGTTTGAGTGCGCGAGAGATCGACATGAAACTCTCTCTGATCTCGTATGGCACCGATTTCAACTCTTTTAGTCATTCTGATTTGGCGCTTGAAGCGATTGTCGAGGATGTGGAGAGTAAAAAAGAGACGTTTAGCGAACTCGAAAAAGTGATGCGACCTGATGCTATTATCGCGACGAATACCTCATCGCTCTCCGTCAATATGCTCTGTGAAGGGCTCAAACACCCTGAGCGATTTATCGGAATGCATTTTTTTAATCCGGTGGAACAGATGCCGCTGGTCGAGATCATCCCGACGAAACACACGAAGCCTGAAGTGATCGCGACGATCGTTCAGTTGGCTAAAAAATCGGGTAAAACGCCCATCGTGGTCAATGATTGCCCGGGATTTTTGGTGAATCGCATTTTGCTCCCGTACATCAATGAGTGCGCAAAAATCCTCGATCAAGGGGAAGAAGTAAGCCGTATCGATGCGATTATCGAAGATTTCGGGATGCCGATGGGACCGTTTGTCCTTGCCGATACGGTAGGACTTGATGTCGGGTACAAAGTCGCTAGTGTGCTTGAGAAGGGCTATGGCAAACGGATGGAAGTTTCCGAACTGCTAAGCCGTGCGTATAATGATCTGCATCTGTTAGGCAAAAAAGGAGGGAAAGGATTTTACCTGCATGGGGGAAAAGAGAAACGGGTGAATCCTCAAATTTCCGCGCTTAGAACAGGGATCATTTCGCTAAGTGTTCAGGAAATCACCGATCGTGCGATTCTAATGATGGTGAATGAAGCGGCGTATTGTCTGGCTGAGGGAATTGTTAAAGATGCCCAGCATTTGGATGTCGCCATGATTATGGGGACGGGCTTTCCACCGTTTAGAGGGGGATTGTTGAAATACGCGGATGATTATGGGCTGGAAAATGTACTGCACAGCCTTTTGCGATTGCGCGATAAGTATGGCGTTCGGTTTGAACCCTCACCGCTGATCCATGAACTTGCCCAAAGAGGCTCGACTTTTTATAAGGGGATAAAATGAGTTGTTATTACACCTATGCGTTAGCGCTGTTTATTTTGATCTTATGGTACCAAAGGGCTCGGTTTATGGTTTGGTCTCCTTTTTTGGCTGTTTTGGTTTATATGGTGTATCCGAATCCGTTTTTCATGACTGTGTATGTAGCGATTAACGTGATTTTGCTCATTCGGCCGATCCGTACGATGTTACTTTCCAAACCGCTGATGGGGCTGATTGAGCGCCTTAAGGTGATGCCCTCTATCTCCAATACCGAAAAAACGGCATTGCGTGCGGGGACGGTATGGATGGACGGCGAGATTTTTTCAGGTCGTCCTGATTTTAAGAGCGTCTTGAACGATTCGTATCCTTCGTTGACGACCGAAGAGCGTAATTTTTTAAACTGTGAAGTTAATACCGTTTGTGCGATGACCAATGATTATGAGACGACTGAGCGGCGTGATCTTTCGCCTGAAGTATGGAACTATCTGAAAGTCAACCGCTTCATGGGTATGATTATCCCCAAAGAGTACGGCGGGCTTGGATTCTCCGCGCTCGGGCACTCTGCTGTGATCCAAAAACTCGCTACCCATTCGCAAGCATTGGCGATCACGACGATGGTTCCCAACTCCCTTGGACCTGCCGAACTGCTCCTTCATTACGGGACTCAGGCTCAGCGTGAGTATTATCTTCCTCGCCTTGCGAACGGGACCGATATTCCTTGTTTTGCACTGACTGAGCCGTTGGCGGGTTCGGATGCGACCTCGATACGTGCCAACGGTGTGATATTTGATGATAACGGCATTCTCAAAATTCGGCTCAACTTTGAAAAGCGTTATATTACCCTTGGAGCGATAGCCAGTTTGATTGGATTGGCGTTTACCCTTAGAGATCCGAATAATTTGCTGGGACGTGGCGAAGATCTTGGTATTACCTGCGCATTAGTCAAAGCGGAGCTTGATGGGGTTGTTCAGGGCAAACGTCATAACCCTCTGGGCGTGCCGTTTGTCAATTCACCGATCAAAGGTGAGAATGTGATCATCGGGATCGACGATGTGATCGGGGGGATGGACGGTATCGGACAGGGCTGGATGATGCTCATGGAATCCTTGGCGGTAGGGCGGGGGATTTCTCTCCCATCCACCTGTACCGGCGGTATTAAACTCAGCAGTCGGGTATGCGGTGCCTATGCGAATGTACGAGAGCAATTCGGTGTCAGTATCGGAAATTTTGAGGGGATCGAATCAGTTTTGGGACACATGGCGGCGATGACCTATATGATCGATGCGGCCCGCATTTTTACCATCGGGGCGATCGATGAGGGGAAAAAACCCTCGGTCATTAACGCGGTGATGAAATACCACTCCACCGAGCTCTTTCGCAAGACGATTAATGATGCGATGGATATCGTCGGCGGTGCGGGAATTAGTCTGGGTGAGCGAAACCTCATCGGTCATGCCTACATGGGCGCACCGATCGCGATTACCGTGGAAGGGGCAAATATTATGACCCGTACACTCATTCAGTTCGGTCAGGGGGTGATCCGTTGCCATCCGTTTGCGTATAAAGAGATAGAGGCGCTTGAAGCGCGAGATGCCGCGGCGTTTGATCAAAACTTTTTTGCCCACATAGGATTTACGTTAGGGAACATGATCCGTATGATCATTTTGAGCCTAAGTCGCGGGTACGTTTATCTCTCTCATTCCCAGGGTGCGGCATCGTATTATGAGCGAAAGTTGATGTGGAGTTCCGCAACCTTTGCCTTTTTGACCGATCTGATTATGGGATTGTTCGGAGGTACGCTCAAACAGCGTGAAATGCTCTCGGCACGATTTGGGGATATTCTCTCGAATAGCTATCTATTGATAGCAACCATACGCCGTTATAAAGAGGAAGGGTATCCTAAAGAGTATGAAGTCTTTATGCGCTACATCGGAGATTTGACTTTGTCGAATATCCAAAAAGCGTACGATGAGATAGCGCATAACCTATTTAGCGGAATTTTATTCGCTCCTATTCGGTGGTATATACGTCTCAACCGATTGGGGCAATCGGTCAATGACCAACAGCTGCATCAGCTGGCTCAGAGCATTTTAACCCAAGGAAAAATTCGGGATGCGTTGACCCAAGACATCTATTTTAGTCCTCAGCTGATTAAACTCGAAGAGGCATTTACCCTTCATAATCTGGCTAAACCGATTATTGGTAAGATAAAAAAAGCGATCCGATCCAAGCTCCTGCCAAAAGAGCCTTTTGATACCCTTATTACTCCGGCTGAGCAGATAGGGGTGATTACATCGCAAGACGCAGAATTATTACGTCAGGCGTATGTGTTAAAACATGACGCTATTCAAGTGGATAGTTTTGATGTAAAAACCTTTATACGAGGGTAGGGGAGAGATAGTATTGACGCAAGAACAGCTTTTTAACCTTTCGTTCGGTTCGACGCATCAGCTGATCAAATATGTCCGTCATCTTCTTGATTCAAATATCACGCTTAGCGTCCATCCCGATGTGGATGTGACCAAACCGACCCTTTTTTGTGCCAACCATTTCACCCGATTTGAGACGTTTTTGATGCCCAGTTTTTTTTATCAAAAACTCGATATGAGGGTACGTTCATTGGCTGATGCGGGCTTATTTCAGACCAAGCTCAAAAATTACCTCGAATCATTGGGAACCGTTTCGACCAAAGACGAAAATCGAGACAACATAATTATCGGTGATTTAATCAAAGGAAAGAACAGTTGGATCATCTATCCTGAAGGGCAAATGCATAAAAATAAAAAAGTTTCGCTTCAAGGGGAACATTTTGTCTTGCATAACGATGAGGAGAGTCACAAAATATTTACCGGATCGGCAGTTTTAGCTTTAAAAAGTGAGCTTGAAAAACAGGCTTACCGACAAGCAAAACAAGAATTGAACACCGAAGCTATGGAATTTTTTCGTGAAAAGTACTTTATTTCGCCGGATGAGCATACGTCATACGATCCGGTACAAATTATTCCGGTCACGATCAACTATTTTCCTATCCGCACGGGCAAAAATTTTTTTACTCAAATGTCTGGTTCGATGTTGGTTCAGCAAAATGAGATGTTTATGGAAGAACTCGAAATCGAAGGCAATTTGTTATTAAAAGCGGATATGCATATCCACTTGGATGCCCCCATCAGTATCGAAAAATACATTCATAATGCTCGTATTGCCTTGGATATCAAAGGACATAGCCCAAGCGATCATGCCTCGATCATCGATTACAGCCGTCATAAGCTTACCAGTGCTTTTATGGATAAGGTGTATAAAAATACCTTGATTAACTTTGATCATCTCTTTGCACTTGTAATTGATAACTATCCTACGGATACCCTTCGCTTGACTCATCTGCGCGCGGTGATCTTTTTATGCGTGAAGGAACTGCTTGATTTGAAAGTACACCGAACCCATCCAATGATGCATCGTGATTTTTTCAAATTATTAATCGATGAGCCTTTTGAAATGTTCGACTCGGTTCTATCCCTTGCTCTGGAACAAAACGTATTAACGCGCGAGAGCGATGGGGGATATCGGATAGATCATGATGTATTGGATAATGAGCATACGTTTACGACCGTTCGAGTGAAAAATACCCTTCGGGTAGTGTTAAACGAAGTGGCAATGTTTACGGATATTAAGCGCTTGGTACTGCGTATTTTGGATCTTCATCACGAGGAGCTCGGAAAATCGGTTTTTGATATTTTGTATGCCCAAGATCTCAAACGTTACGATCACGCTTATCGCCAATGTTATTCGATTATTGCGAGCAAAGCAAAGGAGATAGGTTCTCCCATTACACTCTGCAACCCTCATTTTGATACGGGGATGGTCATTTCTCACGGGTATAAAGCCGCCCCAAAAGAGATGGAGTCGTTGGCTCGCTTTGTCCATTCATTAGGGATCAACGTCTATGTCGTCCGTCTGGACGGACACGGTACCACACCGGAAGATTTAAAATTTAGCTCTTACGTCCACTGGATTGATAGTTTTAACCGCGGGTTCGCGGCGATGCGCCTCATGAGTCGTAAACTGTATCTGTGCGGATTTTCAGCAGGAGGGGTGCTGGCATTGATCGCGGCAGCGTCCAAACAGCATAAAATTGACGGATTGATTTGTATTAATACGGCGATTAAATTCAATGATATCCGTTTTAATTACTTTCTCCCGACGGTGGGATTGTTATCTAATATTCTTTCCCATATCAGTGCCAATATCGAGTACTATCACGATACCCCTGAAAATCCTGATATTAATTACCATGAACATCATATCCGCTCGATTATGGAACTTAAAAAATTAGTCGATTACGCTCAGCCGCTTCTGAAAAGAATTACCGCTAATACATTGATTATCCAAGGCACTCATGACCCCGTAGTCAACCCCAAGGGTGCCGATTTGATTTATGATTCGATCAAAAGCATCCATAAGCAAAAAGTGATGATTGAAGCAAACGAACATGTCATCGTTACCTCATCGCATAAAGAAGACGTCTTCAAAGCGATTCATAAATTTATTAAATTAGATGATGTATAATCATAGCTTTACCTTTCGTTAGGAGCTTTCCATTCACACGTCTGAAATTCGGCTGATTTTATACAGTTTCATCGCCTTGATCTTATTTGGTACCTTTATGCTGCTTCTTCCGGTATCCCATACCGGTGAACTTCGCTTTATCGATGCTCTGTTTACCTCTACTTCTGCCGTGTGCGTGACCGGTCTGATTGTGAAAGATACCCCGGTCGATTTTACGACCTTCGGCCATTCGGTGATCTTGTTTTTGATTCAGACGGGAGGTCTGGGGTATATGACGGCGGTGACGTTTTTAGCCGTGGTACGAGGGCAAAAAATCGGTCATCGTGACCGGTTGATTCTGAAAGAGTCGTTAAACCAGCCAGGTATGGATGGATTGGTTCGATTTGTCAAGATCGTTTTTGCGTCCATCGTGTTGATCGAAGCAGTCGGTGCGGTGATTTTGACGGTTCGTTTTTGGTTTGATATGCCCTTGGCTCAAGCGGCATGGTTTGGATTGTTTCATTCGGTTTCCGCGTTTAATAATGCGGGTTTTTCCCTCTTTAGCGACAATTTAATGCGTTATCGAAGCGACTTTATCATCAATTTGACAGTTCCGATATTGATTATTCTCGGAGGTCTGGGATATATGGTCCTCTTAGAGATTTACAACTACCGTAAGGCCCGTTTGAGCCGGATCTCGACCCATACGAAAATTGTTTTATGGATGAGCGGAATCTTGATCGTATTCGGTATGGCACTACTGCTTTCGCTGGAATGGAATAACCCTAAATCGTTCGGTCCGATGGGAGTAATGGAAAAAATAACCGCCGCGTGGTTCGCTTCGGTCAACTACCGCACCGCTGGCTTCAATACGATCGATTTTTCGACACTGACCGATTCGAATCTCTTTTTTTCGACTTTTTTAATGATGACGGGAGGAAGTCCGGGAGGGACAGCCGGAGGGATCAAAACGACTGCGGTGGCGCTTGCCTTGATCGGTGTTTGGTACACCTTGCGCGGGGATACCCATGCCCATATTTTCCGTCGTTCGATTTCACAGTATCAGATCAATAAAGCGTATGCCGTTATTTTCATCGCCTCTTTTTATGTGGTGGTTTCGACGATTATTCTAAGCGAGCTCGATCATTTGCCGTTTTTGCGAATTTTGTTTGAAACTACCTCGGCATTTGCTACGGTAGGGGTATCGACGGGGAATGGAGGGGTGTTAAGCTACAGCGCTCTTTTCAGCGATGCGGGAAAATTCAACATTATCGTATTGATGTTGATGGGTAGAATCGGCGTTTTCGCGTTTACCATTATCATCGTCGGCAAAGCGGTGGAGAGCCGTATTAAATATTCAGAAGGAAAGGTGGTAATCTAATGCAAACATACGGAGTAATCGGATTGGGAAAATTCGGATTTCATGTCGCAAAAGCGTTGGCTCAGCAGGGTATGAGCGTCATAGCGGCTGATTTGGATGAAGAACACGTCCGCGATATCAGTGAATTTGTCCAAGACTCTGTTATACTCGATTCGACTGATATTCGAGCATTGCGTGAAGCGGGAATGGCGAATGTCGATGTGGCGGTGGTGAGCATCGGGGAAAATATCGAAGCAAGTATCTTGACCGTTATGGCGTTAAAAGAGCTTGGGGTTGAAACCGTCGTCGCCAAGGCCATCACCCCCGTACACGGACAAATTCTCTCCAAACTGGGAGCCGCCAGAGTCATCTATCCGGAAATGGAATCGGCTAAAAAACTGGTCAAAAAAATGGTTGCCAACATGCACTATGAAACGATCGATCTCTCCATCACCATGAAAATCGCCAAATTGACCGTACCGAGTTTTTGGATCGGCACCTCGATTCTCTCTCCGGATTTCGAAGAAGAGTATGAAGTGAAGCCGATCGCGTACAAACATCAGGGGGTATGGTACACCTCGTTTGACAAAGATGACGTATTGGAAAAAAACGACATTTTGGTGGTTGTAGGGAACAGCGCTAATATAGAAGCATTGAGTAAAAAAGTTTAAACTCACTTTTTACTCACTTATAATACGTTATAATCGTTCAACTTAATATGAGGCCTATATTGTGCATCTTCCAGCTTCTGAACGGTATTTTTTGTTTTTAAAATATGGATATATTACAGCATTAATTGCCCATGTCGCATTTGGGCTTTTTTTCCAATGGCTAGGATTAGATAAACTCGTTTATTTGAATGTGCTGAGCATCTTTATTTACGCTATCGCGATATGGATGCTTCATAAGGGGTACTACTGCTCCAGCCTTCTTCTGGTTTCCATCGAAGTAGTTCTTCATGCATCTGCGGCGGTCTGCACACTCGGATGGGAGAGTGGATTCCATTACTATCTTTTTACGCTGATGATGGGCTCGGCATTTAATCCGTACTGGAGTGTTTTGAGTAAACTCTCCTATGCTGCAGTGATTTGTATGGGCTATATCGCTTTGGGCTATTACGCCTCTATTTATCCTCCGACGGTTGAAGTAAATCCACTTTTAATTCATGCCATGCAGGCGTTTAATGCTATCTTCTCCTTTGTTTTTATCGGATACCTTGCCCACGTGTATGCCAAATCGACCTCGGATGCGGAACAAAAACTGCGTCAGCTTGCGACGACCGATCCTCTAACGGGGCTAAATAACCGTCGTGAATTTTTGCATCTCTTTGATCTTGAATTGATCAAAAACCGTCGTAATCAAATCCCTTTTGCGATTATTATGGTGGACATCGATGACTTTAAAAAAATCAACGACACGTTTGGGCATCAATGCGGGGATGAAGCGATTATTGCCGTTGCTGAATGTTTTAGAAACAATGTTCGCGAACAAGACCATATTGCTCGATGGGGTGGGGAAGAGTTTATGCTATTGCTTCCTGAAACGGATATGGAGGGGGCGATTGTTTTGGCCGAAAAACTTTATGACGCTGTGAGGGATTTAGAGTATTCGTGCGGATCGGATCTGCATAGAATTTCCATTACCTTATCGGTTGGTGTTCATCAGCACCATGAAACACGCGATCAGCTGTTATTTAGAATCGATAGTGGTTTAATGCGAGGCAAAGAGACCGGAAAAAATCAGATTGTGTGCGTTTGAAGAAAAGTAAAAGTGGTAACCCTTCTGGTGACCCAGTAAACCTTAAAGTGCTTGAAAGTACGTAAAATAGGTAGTTTTAAGTGGTGACCCCAAGGGGATTCGAACCCCTATGGCCAGAATGAAAATCTGGAATCCTAACCATTAGATGATGGGGCCACTTTTAGGATATTTAATCCTGAGCCGAAATTATAGTCAAACTATACTGAAGAAAAACTAAATGAAGCCGTTCTAAGGGATTCAGAACGGCTGAAAAAAGAGGGTAGGGGACTATTCGGTATAAAAAGAGCGTAATGCGCGGATAATAACCGCATTTTTAGAAATGCTTTCAGCTTTTGCGTTGTCATCCACCATTTCATACACATCCAGCGGCAATGAGATGGAAAAGGTTTTGGTCTCGATTTTTTTGCGTTTAGAGATAATCGTGGTGATATTTTGCAACATCTCAAGAATTTTCTTGGTATCGATCGGTTTTTGGATGAAGCTGTTGACTCCGACTTCGATTGACTCGGAAATTTTTTGAATATCGTTACTTGCCGAGATGACAATGATGATTTGAGACGGATTAATCGAGCGGATACGTCGAGCTAGCTCAATCCCGTCAATTTCAGGCATGATGATATCAACGAAAACGATATCCGGATTCATTTTTTCATACATGCGCAATGCTTCCGCACCGTTGTAAGCTGATGTCACATCCGCGAAAAAGTTTTTAAACGTAGAACTGAGTAAATCATTCGCAACTACTTCATCTTCCACGACCATCGCCGTCAATTTTTTGGTTTGCTCGGTAAGTTGGATAAGATCAACATTAGATGACATCGGCACTCCTTTTTTCAGTATTTATGTTAAATACTGTATCTGTGGTTTATTGTTGTAATTATAGTCGCTAATTTTTATTAACAACTTAAATAAAACAAATTAAATCATATGATACATAATAAGAGTTTATGGATGGTTAGGAATCGTATTTTTTAAATTGTTCAAGCCATTCGATATTGGATTCATTCGTATTTTCTTGCTGGCGTAAAAGGGAGCTAATGATGCTTAGAAGCGTTTCTCGATCTAAAAATTCAAGTAAATCGGGATTGATTGACGTTTGTGGTACGTCTTCATAGCGATTCAGCAAGTGTTGGATATCGTTAATAAGTTCTTGGTTATTCATTTGGATATTACATTTAAAATAAAATAGACATAAGCTTGTTCGTTACCGCCAGGGGTGATGTGTATGTCCTCTATGGTGTCAATAATGGTAAATCGCTTGCCGATTGTTTCTTGCATTCGGGTGTAATCATATTGACGCACCGGCAAAGCGCTGCAACTCGTGGGTCCATCGAGTGCAAACGTACTGATTATGGCATAACCATCGGGAGAGAGTAATTGATAAAGCGTATCCATATAGGCTTGCTGATCGTTTTCATTTTGAAGGAAATGAAATACTGCGCGGTCATGCCATACGTCAAAGCATTTGTCCGATGAAAACGTGCAGATATCACCGACGTAATACGCAGGTAAATCACCCATAGCACCAAGCCGTTGTTTGATTGTTTTCAACGCACTGCCGGAGAGATCAAGGAGTGTGATATCACGATAACCTGAATCAATCAAAGCGTCTGCAAGGTTGGAAGCACCACATCCCACATCGATAATACGATCTTTAGGAGTTGAACCTATTTTGTTAAGAAGCGCGAGTGTCATAGAGGGGGTTTCTTGATACCAGCCGACTTTACTCATATCTTTCGTTGTATAGATATTTTCCCAGTGGCGTTGTTTGACATTTTCATCGCCTTTGGTGGCTCTAAAGGTCGCTCCGGCTGTGGTAGATGCGGTCGTGTAGTGGTTAGTTCCCATGTACTCGACATCCACAAATCCCGCTTCACGGATCACATCAATCAATTCTTCTTTTTTGAGCGTTCCTTCAACACAATTTGCCCAATCGCCCGATGAATTTTGTGAACAACAGGATGTTGCACACGTCCCTTCGGATATATCGATCATATCGGCGAAATAGAGTTTGCCATCGGGCTTTAAAACGCGAAAAATCTCGGCAAAAACTTTTGCCTTAGAGGAAGCGAGATTGATGGCTCCGTTGGAGATAACGATATCAATACTTTCATTTTCAATAGGGAGATGCTCAAGATTACCTTCAACAACTTCGACTGTTTCAAAACCTGCTTCATGTGCGTGACGCTGTGCCGTTTGCACCATCATCGGTGTGAGATCGACTCCGATCACTTTTCCCGGTTTCCCGACGTGCAATGCCGCAACACATACATCGACTCCCGCTCCACACCCTAAATCTAAAACAGTGGAGCCCTCAGGAAACTCACCTAAGGAAAAAGGATTGCCCACGGCGGCACAGTAAGCCCAAATGTGTGCGGGGAGGGCATTTAGCCACTCCTCTTTATAGCCGTGTGCTTTGGCGTTGTCTAACCCTTTCTCCCAGCCAAAATCTTTTTCCGGATTGAGAGCCAATTCGGTGTAAAGAGCAATAACGGCTTGGGTCGCACATGCAGATGATGCCATTGAATCTCCTAGCAAGAGTTTTTTACAGGAATTTTTGTGTATTGTAGCAGTTTCTAAGTGTAATTGTATTTTTGATTAACATAATATAAATTCTATTTAAAAGTAAGTTGATTGCGTCCATTGGCTTTTGAATGGTATAGATTGTCATCGGCAATTTTAAACAACTCATCGAATGAGTTAAGATTAACGGCATATTCTAATGCAATTCCTATTGATACCGTTACATAAGGCGAAACACTGCTAAAAGCATGCGGAATCTGTAAGGATTGGACACGATGTCGAATGTACTCTCCGATTTCATAGGTATTTGTGCGATTCATTCCATACATAATGATGGCAAATTCTTCACCGCCTAATCTAAAGGAATGATCATTGGCACGTAAGGAATGTTCCAGCAAAACTTTTGATATTTCGACTAAAACAGCATCTCCCGCTAAATGGCCATAGTTATCATTATACTGTTTGAAATAATCAATATCGAGTAAAATCATAGCTAAAGCTGCATTATTCCGTTTGGCACGATTTAACTCTTTCTCTACCATTGCATTAAAATGGCGACGATTAAATAATCCGGTAAGAGAGTCGGTAATTGCTAATTCTTCCGCCCTCTTCCGATCGGTTATGTCTTGTCTGATGGAGGTAAATCCGATGCCTTTTCCATTGTCATAAACAGGGGAAATAACCGTACTGACCCAATAAAATGTACCATCTTTACGACGATTTTTAACTTCACCATGCCACGTGTGCCCCGAAGTAATGGTTTCCCATAGATCTTTAAAAAAGAGATCAGGCATATCCGGATGGCGGACGATGTTATGATACCGACCGATGAGTTCATCCGCACTGTACCCCGATATGGTACAAAATGCTTGACTGACAGAGGTAATCGTGCCGTGTAGATCCGTCGTTGACGTAATGACGTTTTCATCCACAATTTTAATATAACTGAGTAGTTGATTGGATTTTTCATCGACTCGTTTTTCCAATTCTTCATTAAACGATTCAATCACTTTCTTTTGTTCAAGGAGGTGCTGATTTTTTTCATTAAGAACTGAAAAATCTCGACGGATGCGTTCTGCCATTATGTTATATGTTTCTGCCAAAAGACCGATTTCATCGTTTCTCTCGACAATAATAGGATGATCGAATTTCCCCTCGGCAAAGGATTTAGTCCCTTCCAAAATGGTGGTAAGCGGTTTACGAATCGATATATAAAGATAATACAAAACGGCCATAACCATAAGATACAAGAAGCTGTATTCATACAATAATACACGACTTTGTCGATTCCATGCTTCTAAGAGTTCGGATTCTGGCATTTTGGCCATAATACCCCAATTAAGTTCAGGAATATAGGTCCAAGCCGCCCCTACCGGATTGCCGCTTTTATCGATGTAGTATTTACTGCCGCTTTGTCCTTTGGAAGCTACCATTAAAGGGTGATCTTTCGGATGTTTTTCGATGCTGAACGCCGGATGGTGACCAAATCGGGTTGGTGCCATATAAATACATTTGTCACCTTTTAAGGTGGCAACATGAACCTCCCCTCTTCTTCCTAAATTATCATAATTGTTGACCACTCGATGCAAATCTTTATTTTGTATCTGTATTGCAGCAACATTAATCAGTTTTCCATTCAGAAAAACGGGGATCGCCATAAATGCAGCGTAATTACTTGAGGGGATATAATAGGAAAAATTTGATATTCGAACCGGCTTTTTCTCTAAAGCATCTACGAACGATGAAGCGAGATAGGTATTTTTGAACGGTCCTGTAATTACATTTGTATTTAAGTCAATGGATCGATTATAGGTATAGACGATATCGCCTTGAGGTGTAAGTAAAATGAGATCATAAAAATGATTGGTTTTTAGAAACTGCTCCATTTGCGTATGGAAACTTTCCGAACCGACCTGATCGTGAATAAGGGTCAAAAGTTCGCTCAAATCGTGCATAGAGCGCGTCATAGACTCGATTTTCACCTGAAGCAGGTCGGCTTTTCCCCGAACAATAGCCTCCATCTTTTGGAGTCCTTGCATACGGATGGATTCGCGAATCTGCCAAGCGCTCCAACCCAACAGTAATGATCCTGCAAAAAAAATCACCCATATAGCGAAAGCTAACCGAACAAAAAGTGACGGCGAGCCAAGCTTTTTCATGAGTAAAGATTAGTGAATCAAATCACTCTTGGGTTCGCCGTGGAAATACCCTTGTGAATAATCGATGCCTAAAGCAACAACGGTATTGCTGACCGATTCGTCGCATACAAATTCTCCAATCGTCTTGATACCGGTACGCTGTGCAAAATCGATAATAGTACGAACGACTTCCATCGAACTGGCGTTTTCATTGATGGTTCTGATCATGGAGCCGTCAATTTTGATGAAATCGGGTTTAAGCCGGAGAAGGTATTCAAAATTTGAGTATCCGGTGCCAAAATCATCGATGGCGATAGCGCAACCGCAATGTTTAGCTTCCGAAATAAAACGGATCACCTGCTCGTAATTCTCGATCCCTTCCGATTCGACCAGTTCGATTACTAATCGCCCTTTGACATCGTATTTATCGAGCATACGATGCAGATAGTGATTAAGATCTTCGGAAAGGATGTCTTCGAGGGTAAAGTTGATCGAAAAGGAGACCTCTTGTCCGTTGAAACGTTCAAATGAGTGTTTGATAACCCGCTTGGTAATGTCAATGTACTGCTTCGATTTTTTAGCGATATCTAAGAACGCATAGGGAGGAATGATTTTGCCGTCTTCATCGACAAGGCGAACCAAGGATTCATATTTTTCGATTAAGCCGGTCGTGTTGTTGACAATCGGCTGATAATAGCAGGTGATGCGATCATCTTCAAGAGCATCTTTAATTTTAAGAGTCCAATAAATATTATCGGCATACTCTTTTTCCAAGGAGAGCTCTTCGCTAAAAATGACATTATGATTTTTTTGTTTTTTACCGATCGTGAGTGCCATATCTGCAGTTTGCAGGAGTTTGATAGCCGGCTCAAAAGAGATCCCTACCGTCACTTGGATGGGGATCGATTTGAGATTGATGACAAGCGGTTTCGTACGGATCGCATTGGCGGTCTGATGGACCAAGGATAAAAACATCTCCCGATCCATTTTATCGGCCATCATAGCAAAGGTATCGGAACCGAGACGGTAAAGTTTTACTCTCGATTTACCCATGGAGATCAAGATGTGGCTGATCTCGACTAAGACACGGTCTCCGGTCGTTTGTCCGTAAAAGTCGTTGATTTCACCGAAACGGTCAATATCGATCAAGGCGAGATAAGGGAGTTCTGCCATATTGATGTCATCCAAAAGACACAAACGGTTCCCCAGTTGGGTTAACATATCGGTGGTAGCAAGACGTTGCAGCTCTTCTCGTCGTTGCATCAGCTCTGTGATGTCGTGACGTACGGCGATGTACTCCGTTACATTGCCATCTTCGTCGGTAAACGGTGCAATAAGGGTATCAATGTAATAAGAGGTGCCGTCTTTTTTACGGTTTTTAAGCAGTCCCATCCACGGCTGTTTATTGAGAAGATTTTGCCATAATCCTTTAAAGGTCTCTTCGGGAGTATCGGGATGACGGATGATACTGTGAGGCTGTCCGATAAGTTCCTCTCTTGTGTATCCGCTGATACGGCAAAAGTTGTCATTGACATACGTAATAACTCCTCGTAAGTCGCTTTTACTCACAATGTTGTGTTGATCGAGAACCGATTGATAACGGTGGAGATCATTGAGGGCTGAGGATAGGTCTTGATTCGAATTTTGGAGTTGATCCAGCAAATTTCCGATCCAGCGATTGATAAAAATGAGCAAAATAGACAACAAACCGAGTGCTGCTAATCCGTAACTGAGGATTTTCAGGTATGAGCTATAGGCCTTGGCGGTATTGTCGCGGATAAAGACCGCCTTGGCAATCTCTTCGTGTTGAAAGTTATAGAGCGGGATGATGGTCGTGGCGTATGCGTTTGAAATATTGTGAGTGGACGAGGAAGCCCGATCGATGTTCGTTTCTTTTAATACATCATACAATGTAGGAGAAATTCCGGTGTATGAATCAACCCAAGAAGTACCGATACGTTTGGTGTAAATACCCGCTTTTATCAGAGGGTTATTCTCGATAAGGATGATCCCTGAGACCCCGATAGTGTTGTAAACTTCTTGAATTAATCGTCTCGGTGCCGAACCGATCTCCAGCGCCCCTTCGTATTTGCCGTTGATAATAATAGGAACGGCAACCCGGTAGGCCAAGCCGTAAATTCCCGCTTCGAAGGCGGCAATCGGACGATGTGTTTCGTGGACATAAGCGATCATTGGACGCTTGAGTGCGATCATATCTCCAAAATGATCTAGTTCGTGCATCCGGATAAATGAACGTCCATTTGCTTCATGAAGCTGTACAATATCAATATTTTCATTACGGATCGTATTCCATCGCTCACTCCATAAGCGAATAACCTTGTTGCGATCTCTCTGTATGAACGCTTCGGAAAATCCCGGAGTATTGATAAAAGCGTTGAGCGTTGCGGTATCGGTAATTTCTTGACGGCTATAGATTTGGTTGTAGGCAAACTTCGCAAATTGTTCATCTTGATGCTGAATATCGAGTAAATATTCCCGCTCATTGTAGGTAAAAAGAGCTCCTGCGGCCAGCGCGAACAAAATCCCTGCCGCGCTGATGAGATAAAGCGTTTTGTGTTTGATTGAAAGATTTTTAAAGGTCATGGAACAGCCTGCTGTATATTAAAATAATTTTTTTTAATGATAGCATACTTTAAAATAAAACTTCTGAATTCAAAGAGGAAGTTCGGTAAAATAACGTACTTACAAAGGGGACACATGGAATTCAAAATCGATGCGGTATGCGGTAATGCACGAGCGTGCACGATCACCACTGCCCATTCCACCATCCAAACGCCGATATTTATGCCGGTGGGGACTGTAGGCTCCGTAAAAGCGCTTGATATGGCCGATATGATCGAGATTTTGGACACACAGATCATTTTAGCCAATACCTATCATACCTATTTACGTCCCGGGGATGAGACGATTGCACAGCTTGGCGGGCTACACGGTTTTACCACGTATCCGAAGAGCTTTTTGACCGACAGCGGAGGATTTCAAGCCTTCAGCCTCAGCGATATTTCAAAACCAACCCAGAGCGGTATCGAATTTCGATCCCATATCGATGGAAGTAAACATTTTTTTACCCCTGAAAAAGTGATCGATATTCAAAACAATCTGGGGAGTGATATTATGATGATTCTTGATGATCTCGTCGCCCTCCCCGCGACGCCAGAACGAATAAAAACCTCCATCGAGCGTACGACACAATGGGCAAAGCAATCGATCGAGTATCACCGCCATCAACAGAGCAAAGGGATCGGAGTGAAACAAAATATTTTTGCGATCATTCAAGGCGGAACCGATTTTAACTTCCGCACCCGCTCAGCAGAGGAACTCTGCGCGATGGATTATGACGGATTTGCGATCGGAGGGCTATCGGTCGGTGAATCCAATTCACTGATGTACGACACGGTCGAGCATACCACGCCCCTCATGCCCAAAGATAAGCCCCGTTATCTCATGGGGGTTGGTACTCCCGAAGATTTGGTCGAAAACATTGAGCGCGGCGTCGATATGTTCGACTGCGTGATGCCGACGCGTAATGCGCGTAACGGAACCCTCTTTACCACGTTCGGAAAAATTAATATCAAGGGTGCCAAGTTCAAATACGACTCTGAGCCCATCGATCCTGCATGCGGGTGCTATACGTGCCGACGTTACAGCCGTGCTTATCTGAATCATCTTTTCCGTTCTCGTGAGATAACCTATTTTAGACTTGCGTCGCTACATAACCTGCACTATTACTTATGGCTGGTCGCTCAAGCTCGCGAAGCGATACTTGCGGGTACTTTCATCCAATTTAAAAAGGATTTTTATGCTCGCAGACAATCTTAAACTTGGTGTTAATATCGATCATATTGCCGTTTTGCGCGAGGCGCGAAAAATCAACGATCCAGACCCGCTGATGGCGTTGGGCATTTGTGCCCAAAACGGGGCCGATCAGATCACTATCCATTTGCGGGAAGACCGTCGTCATATCCATGATGAGGACGCTAGGCGTATTATTGAATGCTCGATACTGCCGGTCAATCTCGAATGTTCGATCGATTCCGATATTATCGATATCGTGTGTCGTCTCCGCCCTCATCGCGCGACGCTTGTCCCTGAAAAACGGCGTGAAGTGACAACCGAGGGAGGGCTAGATGTTGCGGGGCAGTATGAAGCCATATTAAATGCTATTAATAAGCTGGGTGCGCATGAGATCGAAATATCACTCTTTATCGATCCGATGGATGAAGCAATTCATCTCTCCTCGAAGCTCGGAGTCCAGTGGATCGAACTCCATACCGGCACCTATGCCAACGTGTATGCCATGCGCCATTCTTCTCTCCCCTATTCCCATCACGCGATTGAAACGCTGCGGCAAACTCGAAAAGAGCTCGATAGCAAACTCAACCGTGCTTACGAAGAGATTGTGGATGCGGCGAATAAAGCTCGCATGTCGGGGCTAAAAGTCGCTGCAGGGCATGGACTCAATTATCAAAACGTCTCAGCCATCGCTAAAATCGATATGATCGAAGAACTCAATATCGGCCAAAGTATTATTGCCCGTTCCGTATTTACGGGATTGGCAAGTGCCGTATCGGACATGAAAGCCCTATGCCGCCGCTAAAACGCATCGCCATCAGCGTAGGAGATCTCAATGGTGTAGGTTTTGAGATACTGCTCAAGGCTCACGATCAGATCAAATCGTTATGTCACCCATTTTATTGCATTAGTAAGTTAATGGCTAATCAAGCCGCGTCACTTCTGGATAGATCACTGCCTGATGATTTTGATCTGATCGAGGTAGAAGGGAATTTTACGATTGCTCCGGGTGTTGTCTGTCCAGACAGCGGACGTTACAGCTATGATTCGTTTCTCAGCGCGATCGCTCTTGCACAATCCAAAAGGGTGGAAGCGATTGTCACCCTTCCCATCCATAAAGAGGCATGGCATCTAGCCGGTATAGCGTACAAGGGGCATACCGATGCACTTAGGGATATATTAGACTCGGATGCGATTATGATGCTCGGATGTGAAAAACTATACGTAGCGCTGTACACCGAACACATCCCTTATCGCTCTGTAACTGAATATATCCGTGCTGACCTAATTGGAAATTTTTTAATGCGTCTGTACAAGAGCTTAAACCGAGGTCCCATTGCGGTGCTTGGGCTCAATCCCCATGCGGGAGATCACGGAGTATTGGGAAATGAAGAAGAGGAGATTGAAAAAGCGATCATGCACTGCAATAAGCAAATCGGAGAAAAGGTTTTTATCGGTCCGATGGTACCCGATGTCGCTTTTACGCCGCGTAATCGCCAAAATTATAAAATCGTTGCGGCCATGTATCATGATCAAGGTCTCGGGCCGTTAAAAGCCCTCTATTTTGATGAAAGTATCAATGTTTCATTAGGGCTTCCGATCATCCGTACCTCGGTCGATCACGGTACGGCATTTGATATAGCGTATCAGCATCGGGCACAAATCCTCAGTTATTGTAATGCCGTTCAATCGGCATTGGAATTTTCGAAATAGGATACGAGAATGAAGCTTCGATCGGTTCTTGACATCGTGACTCTGATGGAAAAAATGTTCTCCCCCGCTTTGTACGCACTTGATTTTACCCATGAACATTACGTAGCCTTACTCAAAGAACTCGATGTCTATGAAAATAGCGAACAGTTTGAGGAGAAAAAAGGGACGTTAAAGCAAGGTATGAAAGATTATTTTTGGAAGACGCTTCAGACCGTTGAGCTCGAACTCTCACCGGTGGATTTTAAGCTTTCAAAACTGTTTGCAGATGAGAAAAAAGACGAAGCGTATGATCGGATGCTTCATTCTAATACGATTAAATTGATGGACATTGCACTTAATCATGAGCAATATCGACTTCTCCCTTTTTTAATCTCTATCCCATCCGAGATACGAGACACGCTGATGCAAAGTTTTTCGGAGATGAAGATACCGATCGATCAGGCACGACGTGATACTCGAGAACAGATCGAAAAAATTTTTCGATTGAGTGAAAGGGATATTACCCTCTTTCTGCGCGGCAAAATTTCACTCCGTTTTTATACCCCGCCCCAAAAATATGAAGATGGCAAGGATCGCCGTTTTAATGGTCAAGACCCTGAGATGATGGAAAAACTCTACCATCACTATTTTCCTCAAGGAGCATGGAACTATATAACCGATGTACTGGATGAAGTGCTCAATGAAAAGCTCAATTTCGGTGTCATTAATAACCTTTATTATCGTAAAAACTTCATACCGGTTTTTCGCTGTATGATCGAAATTCTCCTGGTCGATATTATTTCACTCGAAGACCGGGACTACGTGGAAGGGTTGACAGGGTACGTTTTACGTCAAAATTTTGATCAAATTCTCTATCATACCGCTGAAAATCTTCTCGTATTTGTCGAAAATCGGGATAAAAATGCGCAAACGTTTATTAAAGACTACACAGATGACGTCGTCGTGGACGCTCACGGAAAACGGATTCAAAAATACGCCATTATCGATACCAAACAGCAAACATGGAATTATTCGTCCATCGTCTCGCTGGTCATGCAGTATAAACAGGTAAAAGCGCGAATCAGCGCCCAAGAGGAAGCGATTGTCAATGCGCTAGCCCGTTTGGAAGAGACGAAAGAAGAGATGAAAACAGAGAAGCGCAATAAAGATTCGGCTTTGGCAAAAATCACCGAGATAGAGCAAACGATGGCGCATGACGATATTGTGTATCTCAAAAGCAAGCGCAACCTTGATTTCGTCCCCGAAAGTGCGCTCTCAATGCCAGAAAAGCGCCGTAAACAGCAGCTTGCAGATCTAAAAACGGAAAAAAGCAACCTTGAACTGATTAATAAACGCGTGACGAATAAAAGTATCGAGATGACACGCCGTCATAAAAAATTAGAACATGAAGAAAAAACGCTCGAAAACCTTAAAACTCAGATGATTCCGATCGTCGAAACGTATAATCTCATGTCTCATGCCGTCGCGACGGTACTCGCAAAACGTTAGCTCAAGAGAGGCGGTTTCGGTAATCCTCGTATCCGAATTCGTGAACGATTTGGAGTTTGTTTTCCTTGGTCCAGAGAGCTAAAGAAGGGAGTTTGATCCCATTGAATGTTGTATTTTTGACGAAGGTATAATGTATTTGATCTTCGAAGATAATTTTATCCCCTACTTTGAGCGGTTCATCAAACGAGTAATCTCCCATAATGTCTCCGGCAAGACAGGTGTTGCCCCCCAAGCGATACGTATAGGCTTTTTCCCCCGCTTCGCCCGATCCTCGAATCATCGCACGATAAGGCATAGCCAGGGTATCGGGCATGTGCGCTTCGGCGGAGGTGTCCAAGATAGCGATATCCATACCGTTATGGATGACGTCGAGCACTGACGCGACAAGCGGCCCGGTTTGCCACCCTACCGCTTCACCGGGTTCAAGATAAACCGTGATGTTGTCGTGACGTGCTTTGAACGCTTTGATCACGTCGATCAGACGATCCACATCGTAGTCGCTACGGGTGATGTGGTGCCCCCCGCCAAAATTAATGTATTTCATCTGAGCAATGTATTCGCCAAAGCGCTCTTCAAATGCTTGAAGCACCCCCTCTAGAGCATCCACGTTTTGTTCGCACAGTGCATGAAAATTCAATCCATCGAGCATAGGGAGAAGTTCAGGATCAAAATTTACCTTTGTTGTCCCTAAACGGCTGTAAAGACCACAAGGATTATACAGATCGACAGGGGAGGAGGAATACTCTGGATTAACCCGTAGCGATACGGAAATTGTTGGATTTATTTTTTTGACACGATCGTAAAATCGGCGCAGTTGCGCGGGGGAGTTAAACACAATATCGTTTGAAATACGGGCGATCTCGTCAATCTCTTCGTCTTTAAACGCAGGGGAGTAGGTATGCACCTCTTTGTTCATCTTCTCGCGGGCAAGTTTCGCTTCATGCAGTCCGCTTGCAGTGCACCCTTGCAAGTACTGGCCGACCATTCCAAAGGTGGACCACATCGCAAACCCTTTCAGAGCAAGAATGATTTTGGCACCCGATTCACGCTGGACCCGTTCTAAGAGCTGAAGGTTTTTTTCCAACAGTTCCTCTTCACAAATATAACAAGGGGTATGGGGTAGCAAGGAGAGATCGATCGAAGCCATGCAGGTGTCCTTGGAGTTTTAGTGGTAGGATTTTACCACACCTTACGCCGTCTCGCACCCACCTACGACTTTAATGTGCCACGGTTCATAACGAACCCCGTAAGGATTGCTGCAACTGTAACGAATAGTGATGTATCCTCCATCACTCAAGCGCTTGTAAATATCGGTTTCCTGAAATTTGTCGGTAAAGTTGGCATAACCGAATCCCGCTTTGCCGATATCAAAGTCCCCGATGCTGTGATAGGTAAATCCCGGAGGAGCGATTGAGGTCGAAGTAAGTCGAAGATCACCGTTGGAACTGGCCATCTTTTTTAAAAAGAGGTGGAGCTGTTTGACCGGTGCTCTGACACCGGAGGTGAGAACCAGATCGGCGCCGATGAGCCGTTTAAGGTGCGCATATTTCTCTGTTGCTTGCCCTTTCATCAGAAAATGACCTGTTTTATCCACATACATCACATCTTTTTTGGGTGTTTCAAGGGTCAAGTTTTTAACGGTTCTTTCTCCATAAAAGCCGTACTTTCGAGGATCACCGTAAAAAATGGATTCGATCAGCGAAATCTCATCGTTGGTGATCGGCTTTTTACAGTACGCTGCTTCTTTAAGAAGCTCATCGAAGCTCAGAATGTTAAATCGAACGTATCCTACACGGTTTTGGACGATGTTAAGTTTATTGATGAGCGACAGCACGGTTTTACTGACATTGCTCGTCCCCAGCACGGTTGAATCGATCTCTTCTATTCTGCCCCATAAAACGGTTCCCGCAGAGATTGCGCTGAGTGCTAAAAAGAGTCTTCTATCCACGATTGTATCCTCGGAATGCTACGCACCTATTTAATATCACTGTATTATTGTAATACAATATAGGCTCGACGTGTATCTCATTTTAATCAAAATTTCAAACTTCTGTAGCAAAAGTAGTTCCATATCATTACATTGATGAAATCTATGCTAAAATAATTCAACTTTGAAGCAGAGAGATTCATGAAAAAACGTCCGATGTCTTTTTCAGGCACCTTTTATCCTTCGAAGGTATCACAGATTGAAGAGACGATAAAAGGCTACACCCACATCCTTGAAGCAACACCCGAGGGGATGTGGCGGCTTGATATGATGGTGACCTACGCGATTGTCGTTCCCCATGACAAATGGGAGCATTCCGCTTTTACGGCAAATGTCGCTTATCGTGTCTTAGCCGGGTCAATGTTAGACACGGTAGTGGTGATCGGTCCTGCGCATCATCAGGGATTTAAAGGGATTCGTGTCTGTAACAACGATTCTATCCAAACACCGATGGGAGAGTTAAGGGTCGATGCCGAGTTGGTGCGATTGTTTCACGAGAAATTCGGCGTATCCCTATACGATGGGGAAGAGTATGAGCATACAACCGAAGTGCAGTTCCCATTCATCCACCATTATATGCCTCATGTAAAAGTCGTAGAGCTCATCTGTGGCGAGTGTGACGTCGAAATTATCGAAACTATTATTGAGTATTTGCTCCAGTACCAAAAATACGGTGTGGTTATTTGTTCGGATTTGAGCCATTATCACTCTTTGGAAGAAGCCAATCAGACTGATGCCATTTGCCTTCTTGCGGTGGAAAATGAAAATACCTACACGCTTCACGAAGGGTGTGAAGGATCAAATCTCAGTGCCATAGAAGCGATGCTGTTGGTCGCACAGCGCTTGGAGCTTAAAAGCGCCCTGCTCGATTATCGAACGAGCGCAGATGCGACCGGTAATACCGAGCACGTAGTCGGTTATATGAGTGCGTTGTTTCAAGACAAACTTTTTTAAAGGTGTAATACGATGGATCAAGACATTTTTATCGGCCGTCAACCTGTTTTTAACATCGATGGCAAATGCATCGCCTACGAACTTCTTTACCGATGCGGAACCAATCAAGCCGAAGCATCGTTTGACGACAATACCAAAGCAACGGCGCGTGTGATCATCAATCTTATCCATAATATCGGTATCCCTTCTCTCATCGGAGATAAAACCGGATACATCAATGTCGATGATCATATACTCCTAAGCGATGCTATTCTCTCGATTCCCAAAGAGCAATTTATTTTTGAAATCCTCGAATACACCAAACTTTCCGTTGCTATTGTCGAAAAAGTACGTCATTTTTATGAATTAGGGTATCGTTTTGCATTGGATGATTTTTCATGCAGCAGTGAAAATGTCGATTATTTTAAAATGCTTTTCCCCTACGTCGAACTCATTAAAATCGATGTTTTACAAACCCCTGCTGATTCACTTTCCGAAATCGTCCAAAAATTTAAACCCTACCACTTGAAACTTCTAGCAGAAAAAGTTGAAGATTTAGAGATGTTTGAACGGTGTAAAAAAGCAGGATTTGAGTATTTCCAAGGGTATTTTTTCGAAAAGCCGACCCTCATTACGGGCAAAAAAATAGAGCCTTCGGTGGCCAATGCGATCGACTTGATAAACACCATCTATAAAACCGATGATATCAGCTCCATCACCGTAAAATTTTCGCAGTATCCTGAGCTAACATTTAATTTGCTCCGCTATATCAACTCTTCCGCGTACAGTTTTAAGCATGAGATTACCAGTATCAAACAGATACTCAATCTTTTAGGCCCCTCACGGTTACGCTCATGGTTAGGCCTATTTTTGTATGCCGGTTCAAAAGAAAGAATGTTTGCTGAAGCAATTATTAATGCGGTTAAATTTCGTGCCAAAATGATGCAAGAATTGGTTAATCTTCATGGAAAACCTTCGATGGGAGATGAAGCGTTTTTAACCGGAAGTCTCTCCCTTATCGATACATACTTGCAGATGTCGATGGAGGAATTGCTCGGTCAAATCCAAATCACGCAAACTATCAAAGATGCTTTGCTCAATCGTGAAGGATATTTGGGTAAAGTTTTGGAGATTGTAGAAAAGCTTGAAAAAACCGACCAACTTCAAAATATGATCGAATATTTAGCGCCAAAACTGAATCTGACGCCGTTTCAACTTTATACTGCCTACTGGAAAGCCAGCGAACTCGAAATTGAAAAAGAATAGTCCTGAAAAGGTGGTTTAAGACTCCATCTCGATGATCTTCCACGGGAGACCTTGTGTGTTCATCTCTTCCATAAACGGATCCGGGTCGAGCTGTTCCATATTAAAGACACCTTGTCCGCTCCATTTACCTTGTACCATCAGTTTCGCACCGATAACCGCAGGAACACCCGTAGTGTATGAGACCCCTTGCGATTTGACTTCAGCGTAGCACTCTTCGTGATCTTTGACCTGATAGATATAAATTTTGCGTTTCTTACCGTCTTTGAGCCCTTCGGCGACGATACCGATATTGGTTTTTCCTTTCGTACGCGGTCCAAGTGATGCGGGATCGGGAAGCAATGTTTTCAAAAATTCCATCGGTACGATTTTCATCCCTTGGTGTTCTACCGGCTCAATCCCCAGCATCCCGACATTTTCAAGGCATTTCATGTGGGTCAAGTAACTTTGACCGAAGGTCATGAAAAATCGGATGCGCTTAAGCCCTTTAATGTGCTTAACTAACGATTCCATCTCTTCATGGTAAAGCAGGTAACTGTCTTTCGGACCTACTTCGGGATAATCCCATACCTGCATGATCTCCATCGGCTCGGTTTCGATCCATTTTCCCTCTTCCCAATATCGCCCTTTTGCACTTACTTCACGGAGGTTGATTTCAGGATTGAAATTGGTCGCAAACGGATAGCCGTGATCCCCGGCATTACAATCGAGGATATCGATCGTATGGATCTCGTCGAAGTAGTGTTTTTGGGCATAAGCGCAAAAGACATTCGTCGCGCCCGGATCAAATCCGCTTCCAAGAAGTCCCATAATCCCTGCTTCTTTAAATTTACCGTCCCGTTCCCATTGAAGTTTATATTCAAACTTCGCTTCATCCGGATGTTCATAATTAGCCGTATCAAGATAAGGGGTCGCAGTCGCAATACATGCATCCATGATGGCAAGGTCTTGATAAGGAAGCGCCACATTGATGAGAATATCGGGAGAGTATTTTTGGATCAGTGCGATCACTTCATTGGTATTATCGGCATCAACGGTCGTGATTTCGATAGCACCTTTTGGTAGTTCACTTTGGATCTCTTCGCAGCGGCCGATGGTACGGCTCGCTAAGATAATACGATCGAAAACGTGTTTGTTCATCACACACTTGTGGGCCACGACGCGCCCTACTCCACCTGCTCCGATAATCAATGCAGTTGCCATACTGACTCCTCTGTAATTACTGATACTATTATAGTCATTACTCTCTTACGAAAACGTTACAGAGATGCTATTGAGCTAAAACGGTGCTCCATCCTTCGTAATGTCCGTGCTCTTGCAAAGCGACATCAAATAAGATAGAGGTGGTCTCCTCCACTTGATCGGGCTCAATCGTCTCTTCTTTAAGTAACACCGCACCGTAGGAATAGTCGCTATCATCATCGAAAAGCGTTTCTTTTAATCCGAACCCATGCGGCTGTAGATTAGAAATGCCCCGTTCCATGGAACTTTTTGTCTGAAAAAAGAGGTAATGTTCCACTTCTCGCACGATACTAAGATCATCTCCCGCTTCGACTAAAGCATCGATGGTATGTCGGTTTTGAATCTTCAATGCGGCATGTGCCGAAGGATACAAACGTTCAAAATAAAATTCCCATTTTGCATCCCGTGAAGCGGAACACTCGTAGGCATAGGGAGTATGACGACTGATCGTTTGTGCCGTGAGATTGGTATGCGATTTTGCACTCATAGCGTAAAAATAGAGTTCACACCATCCTTCTTTGCTGATGGTTCCCGCATAAACAGCCCCCAGTTGTGAGTGAAGTGTCTCAATCAGGTCGAGGCGAAATTGTTCAAATACCTTTCCAGTCGAATCTTGAACGTTGACAAAAATCCACAGTAAAAAAGGGGAATCCTCAATAGGAGCATCATCATAGAGAGCGACATCAACTTCGCAGCGATAAGGTATCCCTTCTTCATCCACGTCATCATAATATTCAATCATAGGGTTATCCGTTTTTGACATTTTAGCGAAGTGCGGCTCATTCGCCGCTATAGCTTTGGTGCAGTTTTACTTTATGGGCAAGCTCTTGAACTTCTTTGGGGGTAATCTCATGACGATGCTGGGGATTGGATATCTGTTCGGAAAAAAGCTTCATTTGGGCTATGGCTTCATTGGCGACGTTTTCAAGATTTTCTCGTAATGATCGATGTTCTTGTTTTTCGTAGGATTCGAGCGTAATGACGAGCTCATTCAGCTTACTCTTGGTGAGAACGATCTCTTTATACAGGGCTTCGGCCGAGAGAAAAAGCTCGCCTAACGGCTTCGTCGAATCGTGAAGTTCTTTGTACGTTTGATTCATCTCTTTCATCTGATGGGAAGAGAGCACCATTTGTTGCATGATCAGCTCGCTTTGTTCCCGAGCCCCTTTCAATATCGCGTCGTTTTCTAGCAAACGAGTCACGATCGCTTCACTTTTGGCTCCGATATTCTGAATTTTATGGGAAAATTCAGCTGTGATGCGATCCATTTCGTGTTCGAGTTGATGAATGATGGTTTGTTCCGTTTCACCATGGGCTAATTTTTTGAGTACATTATACATCTCTTGAAGTTGACTTTGAAGCGTGTTTTTTTCTTCATTGGCATCGTAAATGGCGTGTTTAAGCTGATTAAAATGGTCTTGTTCCGAAATACGGAGCAAATCGATGTGACGATGGACAACATTATCCAAACTCGGAAGCTCGTTTAGGGTAAAGTCTTCAAATTTTTCCATCGATGTTTGTTGTTTGGTTAAGATCGACTCGATCTTAGAAATAAAAAGTTTTTGGTTATTTTGGATCATTCCCAGGGCTTCTAGCTCTTCTTTAAAAACCTCTTTGAGCTGTTCGTGGGTCGTGTTTTCCATCTGTGTCATTTCGTTCACTTTGGATGCAATCCCTCCCATCGAGCCTTTTAATTCCTCTATCTGACCCGATAAATCGTCTCGTCGCGTATTTTGGTTAAACGCATACACAGCATTTTGCGTTTGACTCATGACTCCCATGATCGCACTATAAACAACTCCCACGACAAAAGTTAGCAGTGATTCTTTGAGGGCTAAAAGCATTTGAGCGTCATCTGAAACCATCACGATATGCATGACTCCGGCAATAACCCCTATGGCGAGTACTACGGGAGTGTAATTGATCTTATTTCGATCTTTATATACCATAATATGACGCAAGAAAAAGAGTGACATCAAGAGCATCGAGAGGAGTAAATCGGCTTCAAACATGGGCTAGTCCTTTAAAATGATTCGTGCGATCTCCAGTGGATCATGGGCGATGTAATCCCCTTCCCCGTTTTCATTAAATCCCCATGTAGCAAATATGCTTTGAATCTTCGCCTCTTTTGCCGCATGAATATCTTTGAGGTTATCCCCGATCATCCAGGCGCGATCACAGGTTGCATCATACGCATGGGCATCCAAGTGATAATGAAGCATTTCAGGATGAGGCTTAGGGGTAGTCACAGCATCGGCACCGATGATATGGTGAAAGTATTCGGCCATATTTAAATGCTGAAGCATCCGTTTTGCAAACGGTGTCGGAGCATTGGTCGCCACGCCTAACAAACAACGATGCTCATGCAACGCTTGAATGGTTTCCATGATCCCCTCATAGGGACGGACATTTTGTATGCACTGATCGTGGTAGTGTTCTTCAAATGCTTTTTTGGCTTCCGATTCGTATATTTCGGTTTGATAAAAGAGCTCCGCAAGATTTCGATTGATGGAATTGATCGCGGAGACGACATAGTCTTGGGAAAGAGGTTCCAAGCCGTAAACATGACGACGAACATAATTGACGGTGATGGAAATATCGATCGCGGTATCGATCAGCGTTCCATCCATGTCAAAAATGACGATTTGCTTCATGATTTCATCTTTTCATAAAGTTCGTGAAGCGCTTGGACAAACAGCGGATGATCATTCGCACATCGGCAGACCCGATAATCTTTATACCCCAACTCATGCGCAATTTCCGCGTATTCAATGGATAGCTCAAAATCGGTTTCGGAATTATCGATGGTAAACGCGATGGGAACAATAATCACTTTTTTATGGCATCGACGACGCAGAGACTCTTCCAAAGAGGGTTCAAGCCATTTCATCGGCCCTACTTTGGACTGGTAAGCCAGATGGGAGCCGTGGAACTCCATCCCCTGCTTCATTAAAAGCTGTTCGATGATCTCCACATGAGCGACGACATGACGCTGATACGGATCCCCTTGATCGACGATTTTCTGCGGAAGGCCGTGGGCTGAAAAAATAAGATCAAATTGCCCAGGTTTATCTTCTCCGAGCGCTTCCTTGATCCGCTCAATCACCGCTAAATTATAGGTTTCGTGTTCAAAAAAATGTTTAATCTCACTGGTAATGACATTCCAACCGATTTTATGGGCTGTTTGTTCAAAATCGTCGATTGAGGACTGCGTCGTGGTGCTTGAATATTGGGGGTACAAAGGGATCAGATAAACTTTTTCAACGAATTGCTCTTTAAGACGCTGACATACTTCTTTCGCCATGGGAGGCGTATAGCGCATTACAAAATCGACGATCACTTCTTCGCCCACACACTCTTGAAGTTTCGCAACCAATGCTTCAGTATGACCGACTAGAGGAGATTTTCCGCCGATTTGACGATAAATCTCCTGAGATTTTTCCGTTCGGGTAAGGGTAATCATTCCGGCGATAAAACGGCGTAGAAGGGAACTTTTTGTTCGAATAATGTACGGATCATTGAACATATTGGTTAAAAACATCTCAACTTCGCGTAGATTATTGGGACCGCCCATATTCAGCAGAACGATAGCTTCTTTCATAATTCTCTCATTTACTAATGGTTTGAGGTCGTAGTGTACCATATCGATAACTAAATCTATTGATTTATTATGAAAATTAAGCGTTTTGTTATATAATCGTTTTAGGTCATGTCTTGTGACACTCAAAAATCAGGAGGTAATAATGGTTAGCAGGTGGATTCCCTTATCACTTTTATTACTTCAGCCCCTCTCTTTTGCCGACATCAAGCGTACGGAACCTTCACTCTTTTTAGAATACGAACGTGAGGCAAGCCGAATCGTCAGCGATGATGAACATGAAAACCCTTTTAAGCGTATCATTACCCCCATTAACGTTCAAAAACCAGCCGTAGCCAAAGCCGAACCGGTAGTTATCCCTTCTCCTAAACCGGCTGCCGTACAAAAACCTCCGATCGGCAACGACTCGCTTCCGTTTTTAGTCATTAACAAGCCTGTCGATGCTCCTCCATCTCAAGGCGTTTGTACCTCAATCGATAAATCTCCGACCATTGTCATGAATGAACCCTCATCCAAAAAATCGTTATTTCAAAATCTCCATACCGCAAAAGAGAAAATTATGGCAAAAGCCAGAGAGTTTCTCGGAATCTCTTACGGGTTTGGGAATAAAGATGCGATCCAAACCGATTGTTCAGGATTTACGCAGCAGGTATTCAGCCATTTTGGAGTCAAACTCCCTCGAAGTGCTGCAGAACAAGCGCAATATGGCGAATATGTCAACGCCAGTGATCTGCAAGTCGGCGATTTGATGTTTTATCATACCTACAAAGATGAACCGTCTCATGTCGCCATTTACGCCGGAGACAATCAAATTATTCATGCTTCGTATAAAAACAAGCGGGTTCAATATGATAATATTGACAAAGGGTATTACAAACAGCGGTTTATGTATGCCAAGCGTCTTGCGTTGAAAAACATCGACACTTCGAACGAATAAATCATGTCAGCCCTCTATTCCACCCTTGATAAACACTGGCTTTGGAAAGAGATTTATACTAAACTTCACCTCTCGGCTCCCGCGTATCACTATTGGAATCAAACCCATCACATGAAGCTCAACCGTTATGTTTTTCTTGAAAAGCAGACCTTACCCGAAAAATACGCCTATATCGAAGAGGATCTGACCGATCTAAGCGGCTATCTCCCTACCCAATACGCTGCCACACAGCTGGGGATCGACAGCCATATCTTCGCGTACAAAAAAATGCGTCTTCACAGTCAGTTTGAATACAAATACGTCAACGACATCAAGTTTGTCAATCTCAAACGTTTTTTCGTTGAAAATGGGATCAAAATCAGCAAACACAGCTATATTCACCTCGCCCGATTGGATGAACTGATCATTACGGCCGATTCACGTTTCTATCGGATCGATGATCACTATGGAGTCGTTGTTTACGAATGACGCTTTGCCCATCGCGGAAAAAAACGCGATGGAGAGAGGAGATCATCGATCGGTGTGCCATCGATAAGAAAGTCTCTTAAATATTTCGCCAAATAGGGTGCCAAAACAAACCCGTATCCACCTGAGCCGTTAACCATTGTAAGCTCTGGATAATAGACAAACTCATTGGGCTCAACCGCTTTTCCGTGCTTCAGATGCGGATGTTTTTCGAGCGTCGCTTTGGCATCTACCAATGGACCCAACATCGGAAGATAATCGTTGGATCCGCTACGTAGTCCCGTATGATCACGAATAATTTTAATATTATCTAATAAAAAAGTTTTATTTGCCTTTTCTATCAGCTCTTCTCTCCCCGCTTCTATATCGTATATCTTATGGGGATCAAAAGGAGAATAATGGACGTTATGCGTCGCACCGATCGCTATGACACCCTCTTCGAGCGTCGGTGAAACCGATACCTGCTGGTGGTAGATATGAGGCACTTCGGTGGGGCTAGTTACGTCGATGCGATGCCCCCAAATACCCCGTAAGCCGACATAATCAATCGGCAAAATTTTGGGATACGCCCCGATGGCAAGCAGGAGATGCTTCGCACGCAAATTGCCGCAGAGCCATATTCCATTTTCATATTTCGGTGAGTGGATCTCTTCGATATAGAAGTCGATTCCTGATGCGAGTGTTTCACATGCGCTTCGTGCATTGACAATCGCGCTTTTCTCGAGGTAAATGGATTGGGGAGGAATATCCAGTGTTGTATGTTGCAGGGGCTTCACCAAGGTATGATCGGAAAGAACTGTGGTATAAAAAGCCATCGCTTCATCATAGGCTTCGTCCATCAGCTCTTTGAGCGGCCCTTGTTTATTAAACTTAGGTGAGATAAACGCCCCTGCCGCCCCGCTTCCGCCGCTAGCGATGCCGGTTTTATCGACTAGAGCGACGTTTAAACCAGCCTGATGGAGAAAGTACGCACAGGTACAGCCGTTGATTCCAGCACCGATGATGAGGAGATCATAAAGAGATTTGTTTGAAATCTGCAAAGGTGTCAAATGCTGAATAGATCAGACCCAGCAACTGCTTGCGGTTGGTACGAAGCTGTTCGTTCTCATCGTTTACCATGACGTTGGCAAAGAAATCGTCCAACGCATTTTTGATCTCAAATTGAACTTCCAGAGTAGTGCCCAATTCATTGATAATCTGAAAATGCTTATCATACAAGGCTTTTTCATGCGGACCGAATAATGTCTCATCGGGCAATCCTTGTTCGTAGCCGTCTTTGAGAATGTTCGCAAGACGCTTAATCAGTGAAAAAGATTCTTTGGCATCGCTGCTTTTTGCCATTTCATTTACTGATTTAATTTTTTCATCCATCGTAATAAGGTCTAAATAAGCACCATTATCACGATTCACTACTGATTGGATAATCGATGTATTAACACCTGGATATACCCCGGCTAAGCGTTCTATAATGAAGGCTTCAATATTTTTGACAAAATCATTTTTTGGATAAAGAGCCTTGACGTTTTCATTTCTGAAAAAGGCGTTTAGATCAAGTGGAATATTATGTTTTAATGCGATATTGATGATACCATTGACGGCACGGCGAAGGGCAAATGGATCACGAGAACCCGTGGGGATTTCACCGATGCTGAACATACCGATTAATGTATCTAACTTCATCGTAATATTCACAACTGCACTCAAAGGCGTAGAAATTTCATCGGCAGAAAACTGATATTGCTCTTTGATCGCGACCGAAACCTCTTGGGAATACCCCTCTTTAAGAGCATAGTAATACCCCATAATCCCTTGAAGCTCAGTAAACTCATAGACCATTTCAGACATCAAATCGGCTTTTGCAAGGCTAACTGCTTTAAGCAGAGTCTCTTTATCGATAGTGATATCGTGTGTAAAACAAATATGCTGCAATTCTAATGCAATCGATTTTTCACGATCAATTTTCTCAGCCAATGTTCCCAAGCCGTTCATGAAGACAACTTTTTCAAGACCTGCTGTGCTTAACCCTTTTTTGAGGTCGTTGCGATAGAAGAATAATGCATCACTCAATCGTGGGCGCAATACCCGTTCATTCCCCTCGATGACTTTGGTAAAGTCATCGCACAGGGCATTGGAGACGACTACAAAGGCATTGATCAGCTTGCCTTCTTTGAATACCGGAAAATAGCGTTGATGCTCTTTCATCGACGTGATAATTACTTCAGGAGGCAGTTCCAAAAAGCTCTCGTCAAATTTTCCCAATAGCGGTGTCGGATGTTCGGTGATCGCGACGACTTCATCCAAAAGATCCTCATCCACTTCGATTTTGATGCCGTGTTTCGCCTCTAAATCCGAAAACGCACTTAAAATATTTTCTCGGCGCACTTCGGGAAAGAGCGTAACCGATCCCTCTTGTAAGAGATCAAAATACGCATGAATCGATTCGATCGCTTTTGCTCCGAAATGGCTGATTCGATGGACATAGGTGGTACGAGCCGATTGTACGCCAAATAGATTTACATCGACAAGGTTTTCCCCCAGCATCACGTTGACCCAGCGGATCGGTCGGATAAAGCTCTCTTGATTCGATCCCCATCGCATCGATTTACCGAAGCTGAGGCTTTTGACCCACTCTTCGATCATTCCTCCCAAAATTGCAGTGCTCTTTTTTCCTGCAATCGTACGGCTGAAATAGAGGACCTCTTTTCCCCCTTTTTGAGCACGAGAGAGTTGATCGAATTCGACACCGCATTTTTTGGAAAAACCGATAGCGGCGGGAGTCGGTACGCCGTCTTTGAGCGCCATTTCGACTGGTGCACCGTAGAACTCTTCGGTGCGGTCATCTTGCTGAGTCTTGAATTCTCTGTGCCATAAGACAAGACGGCGGGGGGTATAATAAAATTCGAATTCCCCTAACAGACCGTTTTTTTCAAGAACATTCGCCCATTTTTTTTCGATTTCACTCAGCTCTTTAAGCAGAGGTACCGCAGGCAGTTCTTCGACACCGATTTCGATTAAAAGAGGTTGCACCATTATTTCTATCCATTATAATTTTTAAAAGCTCTATTTTACTGATCGGATGGTTAAAAACCGCTGTTGCTTTGGGGAAAATTAATTAAGATATAAACTATCCTTTTTAGGGAAGTTTAAAAGATAAGCGGTGTACAATGCCCCCATCATAATTTAAATCAAAAAAGGAATCAACATGCCAACGATCAACCGTTATGTCGATATCGATACTGTAGAGCGCGAGTCTAAAAAAGATTATATTGACCGTCACTCACCATTCATCCACTGTGCAAGTACTGCAAAACAAGGTGAAATGTTTTCTGTAACTGTAAAAATGGGGAACGAATATTCTCATCCGGATGATTTCGATCACTACATCGAAAGTATCGCGCTTTTCAACGGTGAGACTAAGCTTGCTGCGGCAACATTCATCCCGGGGACACTTGGAAATGAAAAGTCTCACACAGAAGTGACCTTTAATATCCGCCCAATGGGTAAAAAATTGAACCTTATCGCGCACGGATACTGCACCAAGCACGGTGTGTGGGAATCTACTCCAGTTGAAGTAACAGTAGAAGAAGCGTCTACTTGCTGCGGCGGCGGACACTGTTCGTAACTCTTATGGCCCGATAGGGTCATACTGCTTTTTGATAACCTAAATACCTTACTTGCCTCTTTCCCATGCTTTATTCAGTTCTTAGTAAGACTATCTATGTTTAAATGATTATATTTGTTTAACATTGGATTCAAATGCGGACACATAATCTATCACAGCTCTTTGATCTTCTCGATACCTTGCCAAATCCCGTTACCCTGAATCAAGTGGCCTTTGATCAAAACAATGTCAAATATGACAAAATTATCTATGTCAATAAAAGTTTTCTCAAAACCATAGGCTACACAATCAAAGATATCCCAGATGATCGAACATGGTTTATGACTGCGTATCCCGATGCTGAATATCGACAGTACATTACAGATGAATGGTTCAAAGCTGTTGATCAAGCTAAAGCCGAAAACTCTGACATGGCGGGATTCCCCGCAAATGTTCTATGTAAAGACGGAAAAAAACGGTGGTTTCATGTGACAACACAATTAAGCCATCCGATCAGTCAGCAATTTAGAACCATTATCTTCATGCAAACCGATTCAGCTAATGAAATACAACAAAAACTGGATGAAAAATCGTTAGACTTAATCAAAGAAAAACGTTTACTCAAGACCATTATCGATACGGCACCGATACGTATTTTTTGGAAAGACACCGATGGAAAATATTTAGGATGCAATCAAGCATTTTTATCCGATGCGGGTTTTAATGATGAGAGTGAAATTATCGGAAAAACCGATTATGAAATGGTTTGGAGAGAAGATGCCGAGCGTTTTATAGAAGATGACCGAGGTGTTCGTGAATCCGGTATTCCCAAAATTAATTTTCTTGAGAGACAACCGCAAAATGAGGGAAACTATCGTATGCTCTCGACCTCCAAAGTCCCTTTGGTCGATCTTTCAGGCAAGACGATAGGAATATTGGGGCTTTATCAAGATATCACCGAAGAGGTTCAGACCAAAGAGGCGCTCAGAGAAAAAGACAATCTCTTATTGCTTCAATCCAGACAAGCAGCAATGGGAGAAATGCTTTCGATGATTGCCCATCAGTGGCGACAGCCTCTAAATAGTATTTCTGCTGTGGTCAGTACGATGCAGGTTCAGCAGGTTTTGGGCAATGGTTCAATCGAGGAGACGGCTAAGCAGCTCGAAACCATTACAAATCAAGTGCATTATTTATCTCACACCATTACCGATTTTAGAAATTTCTTCAAACCGGATAAAGAAAAACAGCTGATACGCCCGTCCGAGCTGATAGATCATGCTTTGATCTTAATCGGAAAACTGTTGGAAAGTAGTCATATACAGCTTCATCTTTCGATCCTCTACACACAGCCTTTTTATACGTTTTCGAATGAATTACAGCATGTTTTTATCAATATTATTAAAAATGCAGCTGATGTTTTGAGTGAAAAGAATGACCTAAATGACAAGTGGATCAGCGTCCAATGCGAGGAGAACAACGGATTTATTATCTTTGAAATACGGGATAATGGAGGTGGAATTGAGGATCATTTGATCGATCGAATTTTTGAGCCTTATTTCTCGACGAAGCGTGAAAAAAACGGTACAGGATTAGGACTTTACATGAGTAAAATCATCGTAGAGAAACATTTAGGAGGGACGTTAAGCTGTGTCAATCGCGAAGACGGAGCTCTCTTCACGGTCAAATTGCCTTTGGAATTTTAGTTATTTTTTTTACTTCCTTTTAACTCCATTTCTTTTATACTTACTTCAATTCTAATCTAAAGTATTATTGTGGATTCTTACCAAAATTTAGCACTCTTGGAAAATCTCTATCGGCTTAAAGCCTTAGGATATACCTACTGTGATCCCATCACGCCGAATCCTGCCAATACTACAACTACCCTCCCCGCGTCGCTTACGCAGCTTAATCAATCGATTGCGCAGTGTCATCTGTGCGATTTAAGCAAATCACGCCGTCAAAGTATGAGTGGATACGGAAGCAGCAAAGCTTCCTTAATGTTTGTCGATGCGTTTGTTTCTGCGGCTGAAGATGAGACAAATAGCTATTATACGGGACGAGCCGGAACGATGCTTCGAGATATGATCGAAAAAGTGCTCCATCTTTCGGTTGAGGATGTTTTTTTGACCCATGCCATCAAGTGTAAGCCCTTTGGGTTTCAGCTCCCTTCTCAGAGTGAATGCCAGAGCTGTTCGCCGTTTTTATTACGTCAAATCGAGTTAATCTCCCCTAATATTATCGTCGCTCTTGGAGAAGATGCCTACCGCATTTTAAGCCATGATGCGGAAGATTTTTCGCATATATGCGGGCAGCTTATCCCCTATGGAAATGCCAAAATGATTGCCATTCATCACCCTACTTTTCTTTTTCGCAATCCCTCATTTAAAAAAGAGGCGATGTCTCACCTTCACATCATCAAAGAAGCATTACGATGAAAATTGTTTTTCTCCTGCTTTTAACGGTTTTGGTTCATGCCGAAGCTCTTAAGATCGGGGTTATGAGCGCTTCCTCCGTGATCGGAAAGTATTCGAAGCAATGTTACGATGTCTCTCTGGCCACTTTGCTGTCCTATCATACTCCGATCGAGTTAGTCGCTTATGCGCTCAATGACGAATCGGAAACATCGATTCAAACGGCGTTAGATCAGATCAAAAGGGATGGTATCGATGCCATTATTGCTCCCCTCACGCTGCAAGGAGCCAAAAATCTTCTTAAAACCGGCACTACTTATACGGTTTTTCTTCCTACTGTCCATAAACGGGATGTAGGAAATGCCGCGGAGAATTTTATCTTCGGTGCAATCGATTACAGAGCCCAACTCGAAGCCCTTATCCCTTACAGCGAATCGTCTCTTGCTGTTTTTTACAGCGATTCGATTTTAGGATCAGCACTCAACGATACAACCAAAGAAGTCGCGACCAACCGTAAAGGGAATCTCTCCGTATCAAGCTATCCGGTCGATCTTCAGGGTTCTAAAATCGTGACGTATATGGGTAAACCCGCCCAATTTTCCAAAAAAAGTGTGATTTCGCATCTGCCGATCGTTAAAACCTCGATGCTATTATCCCAAATGACATTTAACGGTGTCAAAGAAAAAAATATTTTATCGACGCAGATCAATTATGACCCCTATCTTCTGACCCTCACTCAGTACAACGACCGAAAAAACATGATTATCGCCAATTCCATCATCGAACAGGTCCCCTCGATCTATGAAAGCAACGCCTTCTTGAATCAAGATTTGACCTATGAGTGGATTTTATACACGACCAGTGTCGGTATCGATACCCTTGTCGCCCATCTTAGTGGTGGATCACGGCAGTACAGTTTTCGTATCATCGATTCACAAGTCATCTATCCCATCGAACTGGTTCGCCCCGGCATCAACAGTTTTGAGTCAATCAGCACAAAGTAGTCCTATGCTCTCATCCGTCGATATCTTTAGCCATTTAACTCACGAACAAAAGCACGCCGTCGAATCGATTTCGATTTTGCGCCATTATTCTCAGGGGGAAACTCTTTTTTACCAAGGAGAAGAGAGCAATTATTTCCATTTTATCGTCTCGGGTGAAGTTTCAACCTATAAAACGATTGACAATGAAAGGGTAGAAATCCATCGACTGCGTGCCCCATCGCTGATTGCCGAACTGGCTGCATTTCAAGGGATACCTTTTCCCGCGAGTGCGGAAGCACAGAGCGATTGTGATATTTTGAAAATCGCAAGAGATCCCTTCATCCATCTTTTGCATGACAATGCGGGACTGAGTATCGCTCTTATCTCTTCACTAAGCCAAAAAGTGGCTTCACTGCAACGCTCGATTGAACAGCTAATGGCGCCTGATGCGCTCAGCAAGATAGCTCGTCTCATGCTCGAAAAACCCGAAATCTTCCGTGAACGCAAAGGGATCGATATAGCGCAAATCGCACATATCACTCCCGAAACCCTCTCTCGAATCATGACACGTCTAAAGAAAGAGAGTATAATCAATTATAAGCCTCGCCACTACTTTCACGTTCTTGATGCTTCAGCATTGAAAAAATACCTTTAAAGGAAAATTTCCTTATGAAAGCACTTCTCATACTTATCTTTGGTGTCTGGAGCTCTTTGTGTGCGGCTGATATCTTGGCATTGGTAAAGATTTTGGATCAAAATGATACGGCACGGTTCAAAACGATGGTACTGAATGCGATCGATGCCAACACGGCACGTGAAGACAATAACAAGAGTATACTCATGTATTCGATCTGGATCGGTAATGACGAAGCCGCCCGCTATCTGATCGAACAAGGAGCAGATGTCAATGCCGCCGATTCAGGCGGTGCGACTGCCCTTCATCTTGCGCTTTGGAAAGATCGTACCGAGATGGCACTCTATCTCATGAAACACGGAGCATCCACACGGGCATTAAGCGGTGATGGGATGACTCCTATGGATATCGCTGTTCTTAGACAAAACAAAACCGTTCTGGAGGCAATCGATCGTTCAACGAAATCGATCAAATCGCTGCCGCTGGATTGATGCTTTGTAGTAACGTTTTAACTCTCTCGGGTATTTTGGCCATTACACCTGAATGATCGATAAAAACCAGTACGATCTCAATCGTAAAGAGTATCTCATCATCCCGATAAATAGATTGTTTGAGAGTAAACGAAGCGTTTTTAAGAGTTACTAAGGCAGTTTGGACATCAATGACTTCTCCGAATTTGGCACTTTTGACGTAATCGGCACTAATGTGTTTCGCGACAAAGTGTCCCTCTTCAAGTATCGGAGAGCGTCCGGCATCAAAAAAGAGCTGACTGCGCGCCCGTTCACAGTAATTGAGATAATTGGAGTGGTACACCACTCCTCCAACATCGGTATCTTCATAGTAGACTCGTATTTGCATGTTTTTCCAAAAATAATGTTTATGATTATTTTATCCCAAGAAGAATAAGACTAAGGAGATGGAATTAGCCATTTAGGGTTATAATTAACAACTTTGCATCTGTCAGGATATTTATATGGAAGAAAAAAAGAGCAGTTCGTTTACACTAAAAATTGTCGTTTTTATCAGTATAGCAGCATTTATCGCCGTCATGATTTACTCTGAATTGGATCGAAGAGGGATTCGAGATGCCCAAAAAGAGTATCAATCCACACTTTCTATGATCAAACAAATGGTGGATGCAAAAAATTGTGCGGATGCCGCCGAACAATACATTCAAGCAAAAGAACAGCGCGATAAAATCGCCCAATCAGGGCTTTATTACAGCTTGGAATCGCATGCTAAGCAAGCACATGCGATTGAGATTGCAGAATGTTTTGCGAACCAAGATCAATTCGACGAAGCAATCGATATCATCGAAATGGAAGAGGTACATGACCCTGACTATCTTTTTAGAGCCGCCTCGATATATGAGCGCTCAGGTGATGTAGAGAAGGCTGAAGCAGCGAAAATAATGGCTGAAAAGTTTGAGCTGTAAGATGGAACAAAAAAGAATTCATCAAGCCATTTTAGGATCACTTGTTGCCGATGCATACGCCTTGGGATCCCATTGGGTGTATGATGAGCATCAGCTCGCTTCGCTGCCGATCGACTGGAATGCGATCAACCCTCCACAAGCGCTATGGCATAAAGGAAAAACCAAAGGAGATTACACCCATTACGGCGATCATACCGTATGGCTATACGATTTTATTCTCCAAAACGGCTCTTTTTCCATCGAAGAATATAAAGCCTATTGGTGCCGCAAAATGGAGAATTACAGCGGGTATATAGATGGATCTTCGCGAGATACGCTAGCTCTGTTAAAACAAGACTCAACACTGATTCTCGGCGCTGCTTCGCATGATTTATCGATCATCGGCCGTATAGCCCCTTTACTATTGGCTAGTTCCGATCAAAAAATGTTTTTACAGTATGTGGACGAATTTGTTTCGTTTACCCATAATACATTCATAGTGAAAGAAGCAGCACAATTTTTTGGAAGAGTGCTGTTTGAAGTAACTGAGGGCAAAAGTATCACAGATGCACTCTCTTGTATTCCCATACCCGATGTTCTTGCCGATAGATATCATCAAGCCCTTCTGAGTCAAGATAAAGAGAGTTTCAATGCCATACGTACATTTGGCCCTGCATGTGCTGTTGAAGGGGGCTTTGAAGGAGTGATCCATCTCCTTCTCACTTATACCGATTATCAAGAAGCGATGATAGCCAATGCAAAAGCGGGTGGAGACACTGCGGCGCGGGGAATGATTGTGGGGATGTTACTAGCAGCCCAAGGGAGCCTTATTCCCCCATCATGGGAGAAATCGGTCCATATTTTAAGAGGTAATACCGCAAATACCCATGGATGATAAAACACGCTGGAATCAAAAACATCAAAATCCCCTGATGCCGAGTGAGCCTTCACAATTTTTGACAACACATCTCTCTCAACAGGTGAGTAACCGACTTGCATTAGACATTGCATGCGGTACAGGACGGCATACGCACTATTTGGCTGATCTGGGCTACAACGTCGATGCGGTCGATATCTCCGATTACGGATTAAGCCGCCTTCGGTCTTCTGCAAGAATTACCCCTATCGAAGCAGATCTGACTTCCTATGTTATTCCTTCAAACACCTATGATCTCATTATTAACATTAATTATCTCGAGCGTCGGTTATTTCCTTCGATCATCACAGGGCTTAAAAAAGGAGGGTTACTTCTTTTTGAAACCTTTTTGAATCCGCAAATGTCTGGATATGCTCTCCCCAGCAATCCTGATTATCTCCTTTTACCCAATGAACTACCAACACGATTCAGCTCACTTAATATTTTAAAATATCAAGAGTATGATGCCCTCAACATACATAATGAAAAAGTAAAAATAGCCGCATTTCTAGCTCGTAAATGATATTTTAATTAAGATATTTTTTATTCGACTTTGATACAATATAAAACATTTACAGTTATATTTTATAGGCGAGGCCACTATGCTTGCAAGTACTAACAATTCTATTTACGAAAAAATTTTGGCCATTCATGATGAAGCAGTAGCGGCCTTGGCCACCATGCGCATTCCCCCTTACCCCCTCCATTACAAAAAGCAATTTGATAAAATTTTTCATTCCATTACTGACAATACCCTTCGAGATGCTCTCAAAGAGAATGTTTCTATGGATGACAAACTCGAATCGATAACCAAATACATCGAATTGACCAAAGTTGCCCTCTCGGCATTTGCCGAATCGCATACTAATATATCTAACGTCGCCGCAAAACAAAATGAACTTTTGTCAACATTTGATCCCTACGAATCCGATACTAAAAATGACAGCTGCATACGGATGGCAGACGGATTGACCCAGTTGGGAGGCGATATGGCAACGGAGCTTCAACGTTCCCAAGAGCGGATCGAACAGCTTCATGAGCAACTCGAAGAAGCACTCAGAGACGTCACTACTGATCCTCTTACTCATCTGTATAATCACCGTAAATACATGGAAGACTTGGGTAATTTGCTATCCCAGGGGGCAGAGTCCAATCTACCCCTCCTCTCGATTATGATCAATGCCGATAAATTTCAAAACATCAACCACACGTATGGGCATATAGCCGGAGACAAAGTACTCTATTTTTTAGCCCAAACGATCAAATCGATGGCAGGTAAAAGCAATCATGTGTACCGTTTCGGCGGAGATCAGATCGCTATCCTGATCACCCCGTTTGAAGAAGAAAAAGCGTTTGCCATTGCCGAAAAGATTCGTACTAAAGTTGAGCACTCTCACTTGATTTACAGTGGCAAAAGTATCGAATTGACGATTAGTTTAGGTGTTACCATGCACCGCATGGGTGATGACCCCGATAGCATCATCGAACGAACCGAAAAAAACTTACTTATAAGCAAGACAAATGGGGGGAATCAAACTCATTTTGAATAGCGTTTGGAAGGGTTGAATATGCTATAATTTCGAAATTTTTTCAAAAAGGGTGCATATGCTAACCGATCGCGTCAATACTCTCTCAGAATCGATTACCATCGCTATTTCAACATTGGCTCAAGAATTAAAAGCGCAAGGAAAAAATATCCTTAGCTTTTCAGCCGGAGAACCTGATTTCGATACCCCTCAAGTCATTAAAAATGCCGCTATTGCCGCTATCAATGAGGGATTTACCAAATACACCGCCGTTGATGGGATTCCCGCCTTAAAAGAAGCAATCGCCCTCAAACTGAAACGCGATAATAATTTGGTCTATCAACCTAACCAAATTATTGCTAATAATGGCGCAAAACATTCACTATACAACCTCTTCGCCTGTACGATCCAAGCCGGTGATGAAGTCATCATCCCTGCTCCGTACTGGGTAACTTATCCTGAATTAGTGAAATACTGTGGAGGGAGCGTTGTCGAAATCATGACCGATGACTCAAGCGGTTTTAAAATCACTCCCGATCAGCTGAAAAACGCACTGACATCCAAAACCAAAATGTTGGTTCTCACTTCTCCGTCCAATCCGACCGGAGCCGTCTATTCGAAAGACGAATTGATCGCTTTGGGTAAAGTTCTCGAAGGAACCGACGTAATTGTCGCCAGTGATGAAATGTATGAAAAATTGATTTATGACGGAGAATTTATTTCTGCCGCGGCCGTAAGCGATGATATGTTTCAACGCACGATTACTATTAACGGCCTCAGTAAATCGGTCGCGATGACTGGATGGCGCTTCGGATACATGGCAGCCGCTAATACCAAAATCATTCAAGCAACCAAAAAACTTCAGAGTCAAAGCACCTCTAATATTAATTCAATAACCCAAAAAGCGGCTATCGTAGGACTTAACGGTGCCGCTGATACAGATATAGAAGCCATGCGCATCGCTTTTAAAGCACGACGTGATGAAGCCGTTCAACTCATTAATGCTATTGACGGTCTTTCGGTTCTCTCGCCGGATGGAGCTTTTTATCTGTTTGTTAATATCAAAGAGGTGAGTAACGATTCGATGACGTTTTGTAAAGAGCTACTGGAAGAGCAAGGGGTTGCAGTAGTACCTGGAGTCGGATTCGGAAGCGAAGGGTATTTTCGATTCAGTTTTGCAACCGACATCGGAAGTATCCGAGAAGGGATCAAGCGAATCGGAGCATTTGTCGCTTCAAAACGTTAACCCATTTCCTTTATTGAATGGATTGCAATGCTGCAATCACCTCGTCCAAATTTCCGAGTGGCAAATGAACTTTCCACTCCGGATTTTTGGCATCTCCCGATAATGAGATTCCGATGCTCGCGACACTTGCACTTCCAGCCCCATACGGTTCGTCGATTTTACTGATAGAAATTACCCCTTTTTTCGTTCCCTCTAATGGTATTTCTCGAATAGCGGTAACGGATGAGCTCATAATTATTTCTCCTATTGAATGTTAATAAGAAAGAGTTTAGCCCAATTTGGCTAAAGCAAGCTTAAAAGCGAGGATTATTGCCCTGAGGTATTTTTGAGGGATTCGTTGCCGTATATGTAAGCGTACATTTTACGGTAATAGCGTTCATTTCGGGTTCGGTCACTGGCAGAAAAATGGTGGTATCGTCCCAATGTTTCCCATGAATATCCGAAACTTTTCACTAGGCCGGTCATAATTTTATTGGCATATTCACGCTCGGTAGCATCGACAAAATACTCTTGCAATACCGGATTTGGATGATATTTATAGTTGATTTGATAAGGCCCAAGATCGAGATTAGTAATGCCGCCGTTAATGAGGGCTTGTGTTTGCGCGGTACACTCTTCGACCGAATTACAGCGGATAATATGCCCGTTTACAGCAAATCCGGCTGCTTTGGCACGATCGGCTTCTTCTTTGACATTAATACGGATCACATGGGGATTGCAGCTGCCGTCTTCTTCTTTGAGGCACTCGCAGTATCGGATCGCATCTAAAACGATGTCAGGCATCCTAAAGTCACTCGTTTGCGTCTCCGCTCCATACAGATGGCAGGCAAAGAAGAACACAAGCAGTGATTTTTTCATGCGAAACCTTTACTTAAGATTGTAATATTCTAGCCAGTTTTGCTTGAAGTTTCAGCCACATTTTATGTTCCATGAGGGGAAAGCCCCCATAAACTCCTTTTTCTGTGATACTTTTCGTAACACCCGAGCGGGCAGCCAGTGTGGTAAACGGAGCAATCGTTAAATGACCTGCCGCAGCACTCTGACCTCCCATAACGACGTTACGTCCCAAGGTAGTCGAACCGGCAAGTCCCGACTGTGATACCATGATGGAATACTCTCCGACGACACAGTTGTGGCCGATTTGAATAAGGTTATCGAGCTTTGCCCCTTTTTTGATCACAGTGGAGCCGAATACCGCGCAATCGATCGTGGTATTCGCTCCGATTTCAACATCGTCTTCGATCACGACATTCCCGTTTTGATACAGTTTTACGTGTTCACCTGTCTTGGTGTGAGCATATCCGAATCCATCACTTCCGATGGCGGTACCGGCATGAATCATAACATTGTTCCCGATGACACAATCCCGATAAACTGTCACATTAGGATAAAGGATAACATTATCACCGATGATGGCATCTGTCCCGACATAAACACCGCTCATGATCGTACATCCTCGTCCGATTCGGACGCCGTTTTCCACGTGCGCGGTCGGATAAATGAGACTCCCCTCACCGATAGATGGAGCTTCTAAGCTGCTCTGAATAGGTTTTGAAAAATATTTTGATACGTGTGCGAGCATCAAATAAGGTTCATCGGTGGTTAAAGCAATCACTCCATCAGGAAGTAAAGAAGCCTTAGAGGGGTGCAGGATCACCGCTGTAGCTTGGGTCGAATCCAAATCTTTTTCATATTTAGCATCCGACAGAAATGATATTTCCCCTTTTTTGGCCTCTTTAAGTGTGTTAAGAGCTTGAATCTCGCTATCATCACCTTCAAATTTCAGCCCTAAAGCATTGGCTATCTCTGAGAGCTTCATCATCACCGTTCCAATGCCACAGAACCGCTACGGACAATCTCTTTAGGGTGGAACCGTTTGATGGCGTCGAGAAAATGGCCGACACGAAGAGGTTCATCCGCGACCATGACGATGAACGTATCGCTACTGACATTAACGATTTTTCCGTTGTAGGCACGAGCTAACGCCTCGATATCGCTCAAAGATTCAGCAAGGGGAATCTTAACCATCGCCATCTCTTTTTCAACCAAATCAGCGTGTTCAAAGACTTTTAAAACGGGAATCAGTTTATGCAACTGTTTAATAATCTGTTCGACGACACGAACGGAACCGGCGGTGGCAATCGTAATGCGCGAGTATTTTGAGTCGGGAATGGGAGCTACCGTCAATGATTCAATATTATATCCCCGACCTGAAAAGAGACCGACGATACGAGAGAGGACACTGGCCTCATTTAAAACGATAACGGAAATGACGCGTCTTGCTGCTTGATCCATTATTTATCCTTATATTCGAGCATCATATTAAACAGAGAACCGCCGGCGGGAACCATCGGTAGAACGTTTTCAAAACGGTTAACGACAACGTCGATGATCGCCACCACGTTTTTCTCGATGGCGTCTTTGAGGGCGGCATCAAATTCCTCTTTGGTATTGACCCGGTAGCCCACGCCTCCGAAGCTTTCAGCAAGTTTCACAAAATCGGGCTGTACACTGAGATCCGTTTGAGAATGACGTTTATCATAAAACATCGTCTGCCACTGACGAACCATACCCAAGAAGTTGTTATTCAAGATGATGTTGATGACCGGAAGATTATATTCTACCGCTGTCATGAGCTCTTGAATGTTCATCAAGATCGATCCATCACCGGTAATGTTGATACTGACACGATCCGGATCGGAACGCTTCACTCCCAGTGCAGCGGGGAAGCCGTATCCCATAGTCCCTAAACCACCCGAGCTAATCCATTGTCTCGGTCGGCTAAACGGATAAAACTGGGCTGTCCACATCTGATGCTGTCCGACATCGGTCGAAATATTGGCCCCATCCCCTAAAAGTTGTCCGATTCGCTCAATTACCCACTGAGGTTTTAGACGATCACCCTCTTCTTTATAACTCAAAGGGTGAAGTTTATTGAAATTAGCAATCGTTCCAAGCCACGGCTGATAACGCAACGGATCAATCTGTTCTTTTGCCAGAGAAATCATCATCTCCAGTACATTTTTCACATCACCTACAATCGGATAGTGGGCATGCACCAATTTAGAAACGCTTGCCGGATCGATATCGACATGGATGATTTGGGCATGTTTGGCAAACTCTGAGAGTTTACCCGTAACACGGTCATCAAAACGAGCCCCTAGGCCGATAACCAAATCAGTCTCTGACATCGCCATATTCGCAGCGTACGAGCCGTGCATTCCCAGCATCGAGATCAACAACGGATCTTCGTGGTGGAGGGTACCGCGTGCCATAAACGTTTCAACCGCAGGAATCTGTGTCATCTTCGCAAATTCACGTACCAGATCAGAGGCACCGGAACTTACAACCCCTCCTCCAAGGTAAAGCAAAGGACGTTTGGCCGCTGCGATCGCTTCGACCGCTTTTTTAATTTGTCGGGCGTTCCCTTTGGTCGTCGGCTTATAGGTTTCAAGCTCTACCTCTTTGGAATAATCAAAGGTGGCGATTTGTGCCGTGACGTCTTTAGGAATATCGACGTGAATAGGGCCGGGACGACCGGTTCGGGCCAAATAAAATGCTTCTTTTAAAATACGGGGAAGATCGGCCGCATCGGTGACCAAATAGTTGTGTTTGGTACACGGACGGCTGATGCCGACTGCATCGATCTCTTGAAAAGCATCCGTACCGATTAAAGACATCGGAACTTGGCCGCTAATAACGACGATAGGGATAGAATCCATGTACGCATCCGCGATACCCGTGATCGCATTGGTAAATCCAGGACCTGAGGTAATCATAGCAACCCCTACTTTACCGGATGCTTTGGCATACCCTTCGGCTGCATGAACAGCCGCTTGCTCATGTCGAGTCAAAATGTGCTGAAAGGTTTTTTGTTTATGAATCTCATCATAGACGTTCATGATCGCTCCGCCGGGATAGCCGAATACTACTTCGACCTCTTCGGCGATGAGTGCTTCGATAACCATCTGTGCACCGCTGATTTGCATGTCGTCTCCTTTTTATAAAAATAGTGTGAATATAACGAAAAAAAATTAGGCCATTATAAAAGAAATAAGCTATGAAAAACGTTAAGTGGGAGGCTGTGTTTGGCTTATTGATGCACATCAATAAAATAAACGGTTTGAATTGATAGAATTATTCAAATATTAAGGAGATGAATAGATGAAACATATCGTTTTACTCGCATGCAGTACCTTTGCCCTTATTGCGGCAGACGGGTATCAAGTGTATCAAAAGCAATGTATGAAGTGTCATGCCGAAATGATGACGAAAGATGAAGTCCTTAAAAACATTCATGCACTCAAAGCACCCCCGATGGTAGAGGTATCCAACCGGCTAAAAGAAAATATCATTATTGCGGATGAGGACAAAGATGTCAAACGACGCGTGGTAATCGCATTCATTAAAGATTATATCGATCATCCGAGCATTCAATACAGTATGTGCCATGCCATGGCCTTGGAAAAATTCGGGACAATGCCTTCGCTAAAAGGGAAACTGAATGAAAAAGAAAAACAAGCAGTGGCAGAATGGGTATATGATCGATACGAAGGTAAAAAATTTGAGTAAAAGAGGTTAAGCCTCTTTTATCATGTGCTCAAGATGTTGATACATCTTCTGACTATTTCGTTCCATCTCTTCAAAATTAGCAATGATCTGTTTATGATTTTCAACAACACAATCTGGATCAATAAACCCTAAATTGATATTAACGAGGCGATGAATTTCGCTATGAGGGGTCTCTACCATCGCATAAGACGGTGTTTTCCCAAATTTATCCTTGGCCAATCCGGCATACCATTGTCCGAGATGACATTGCGTGTGACTCATCTGATCAAGACGTTTTTCACGTCGGATAATAGAGGTATAAGCATTCGATTTATAAATCGTGTGATCGATTTTAGCCAATAGAATATAGATCATATTCTCAATCGTACTGGCGATTTTAGATGCTGATTTGGCATCTTGGCTAAACTGATCAAACGTCGTCGTAAATTTCTCAATACTGCCCAGTGACTGTTGCGCAATCGTGTTCGTCAGCTCTGATCCCTCTTGTAAGTCGGAAGCATCCTGTTGAAGCGTCTGAATCGAAATAGCGATTTCGCTGGTCGCTTTTTGGGTCCGTTCGGCCAACTTACGAACTTCATCGGCAACGACGGCGAATCCTCGACCGTGTTCACCGGCGCGTGCGGCTTCGATTGCTGCATTAAGTGCAAGAAGATTGGTTTGTTCTGCGATCTCTTTAATCAAATCGACAATCGAATTAATTTCACGAGTCTTATCGTTAAGAACCGTGATACTTTGCGCAGAGGTATTGGCACTCATAATGAGCTGATGAAGATGCTGAGTAATCTCACTGATGACGTCATTGCTGTTATCGGCATTTTGTTCCGTTTGCTTACTTATGACAACGATTTCATCAATGTTCTCTATCGCATTGACCAAATCTTTATGCAACAGTTGTATTTCACCGATGACACCGTTTCCTATCTTACCGATTTGATTGTTGATTTCAGTAACTTCAATCGCTCCTGTGTCGGTTTTCATATTCGCAATGGCTTTGTTTGTGGCTTCCACATTGGATTTAAAATCCCCTTTAAAAACAGAAGGATCAATATGGGGATAATCGATCTTATTACTTGCCTTTTCAATCGAATGGGAAATCTCCTTCATATAAAGAGAAAGCTGATTCGCAAAATTGTTAAAGCTCTGACGCATTAACTCCAGTTCTCCCCCTTCATGATAATCCTCCAAACGGTTACTGAGTTTCCCCGATTCGGCATCGATCAGGGCATGAGTCATTTTACTAATGGTGGATTGAACATGACGTATATTGACAAACATGTACCACGCCAGTGCAAAATTGGCAATGTTGACCAATCGCATCAAATCAAATCCGTAATGATAAATTTCTGCGATGAGCGCAACGGTAAAAATTGCCAATGAGATCATATTGGCATATTGAATTTTTGAGAGGGAAGAGAGTGAATGCATTCATGAACCTTGCATAAGATTTTAATGGAGTGATTATACCCCACCCATCCCTTAAAAAACGGGGAAAGTCACGAATTAAAATATTCCAAAGCGATCCCTTCGCGAAGTCCATCATCGATAATAATCGCTTCTGAACGTTCAAAGGCTTCATAAAGTGCTTCTACAATTCGAATCCCGGTTGCAATCAACATTTCTCGGCCTACACCGGTGTAACGCGAGCGTTCATGCTCGTCCATGTTCATCAGTTCGCGGTAACTGCGCTGACAATCGGCTAAAGTGAGACGGCTACCGTTTATTTTTGTCGCATCGTATGAGGCATAGTCCATCCCCGATACATACGCAGCAATGGTCGTAGGGGTCCCCGCGGTCAAAATAAACTCCCCTGTTATGAGTGTTCGATTGAGTGAAGCAATGTAGCGGCACACTTCTTCTTTAAACTCTTCTAACAATCGCGTCAGGATATCTTCATTGTGCGCTTTTTCGCTCATGGTGACAATACCGATCGGAATGCTGATTATTTCGACGTGATCACCCTGCACTACGATCAATTCAGTCGATCCTCCTCCAATATCAGATAATATGAAATTTTCCGTTCCACGATTCAGTGAAAGAAGACGATTCTTTACCGCTAGCAACGTCAATTCTCCCTCTTTCTTCCCATCAATAACACGAAACGAAATACCGCTTTTTTCTTTGATCTTCTCAAGTACCTGCGCACCGTTTTGAGCCATTCGGATAGCCGCAGTCGTGTAAGCGACGATCGGCTGAGCGGTAAAATCCATGATTGTTTTTGCTTCATCAAGGGCTTGAAGGATCCGGTTCAGCGCATTATCACTGATATTCGAGGTCTTATGAAGAGATTCAGCCGTACGCACTACCTTCTCGAAGCTTTTGCCCCACACGTATCCGTCGTATTCGATAAAGCGAATTGTATTAGATCCTAGATCAATAGCAATCATGCTGTTTTCACACAAATATCGTTACATAGCATAGCCGGAGTCCAAAGATCGAGCGAACCTTGCTTCAACATTGACAGTTTGGTATTCGATGTAAAGGTATGCGCGAATTGCTCAAAAAATGCACTGATCGCTCCATCGATTCCAAACATTCCTACGTAGTTGCGAATACCCGTTTCGATTTCCGATGCCGTGGTTGCGGTTTTGAGCTTTTGTTCTAATTGAATACAGTAACACTGTGCAAAAACACTTCCCATCGCCGAATACTTCGCCGTAATCGACAGATAATCGCTAAACATCTTTTTAACTTCCATGATAATTCCGCTTAGTGCTATTTTTTGTCCTTGATCGACGATCCGGCTCCATTGTTTCTCCATTTTTTGGGCTTCGGTTGTTTCATACAGTGCCGGATACATACTCATATAGGAGAATGCATTAATCAGATTATTGGACTGCAACGCTTCAAAAAAGAGATTTCTCACTTTGAGCAGTTCGAGTTTTTCTCGCGACTCTTTTGCATAGTCGGGAAATGCTACCAAAATTTCATATCCTTTACGAGCTTGAAGACACTCCCCTCTCTTGTACTCTTTTTCGGATTGAACGTAGAGCCGTTCCATCTGCTCCATCACGCCGATGTATTCATCCAGTTCTTTTAAAAAGGGGTGCTGTTTAACTAATTCCACCATCTTGACGTAATCCGACGAAGCAATCGTCTTTTTAAAATATTCATAAATACGCCGTTCGGTAAACATCCCTTGAATGAGAGGAGCTTTTTCTGAAATGCCTCGAAACGGGGCTAAAAGCTGACGTGCCAGTTCTTCGCCATCGGGCTTCATAATCTGGGCTTGAGCCTTATTAAAACATTTCCTCCAATGCGTTTCCATCCCAATATAGTAATCGCTCTCGATGAAAGAGGGATGCTGTTTGACCAATGAATAGGCCAGAGGATAGCGATTTTCTTTAATATAATTGACAAATAAGGAATACTTTTCATAATCTTTGAGCATCTGCTGTATAAGGTTCGATTTGATAGCAATCCCTTTAAACCTTGATAGCAGTTCTCTGGCTTCATTCCCTTTGCCGTTTTCAAAATAGCTCCTGACCTGCGTAAGGGTCTCTTGCCAAACGCTTTCAGCCAATTCATACGATTTTGAATAAACAAGAAAAGGGTTATCCTGAACCAAATGATAATATTTCACATACTGTTTCTCTTCCAACAGTCGAATATGCTCGCGTGTATCTCCCAATAAAGAATACAGATTAACTTCCCCATCGATCGTTCCAACCGCTAGATGTGTCCGTTCTTTGACGTATGCTAATGACGTAATGGACGAGTGTAAAACGATATAACGCTGCTCAACCATTTTTTTCTCAAGTAAATCATACAGCGCAATGTATTTCGCTTTGGTCGCCACAAACGCAAAGCGAAAATCATCGCTCACACACATGGCTGTAATCTCATCATTCAGTTTTGGCAATCGATACAGGAGAGAAGCATGATTGAGATCCCATACAATCAGATTTCCCCCTTTCTCAGCGCTTAAAAGACGAAGATTGGAAATAAAAATCATGCTCATGATAACGCTATTGTGCCCACGTAGCTTGATGGAAGAGTGCATGGTATAAAGATTGAGCAAATTGATCGTTCGGTCGTAGCTTCCCGTCGCCACCCACTGCCCATTTTGACTGAATGCTACAGAAGTAATAAAATCGGCATGATGCGGCATCGTAAATGCGAGGCGCGCTGTCTCAAGAACCCAAATAAATGCTTTTCCATCTTGACCGCAGGTGACACAATAACGTGACTGAGGATCAATTCCGACACACTCCAGTTCTCCATGATGACGCCCTACCCGATAAAGGAGCTCTTTTTTATGAATATCAAAAACTCCGGCTTGATTACTACCCGGGATAATGGCGATACAGTAAACTCCGTTCGTTGAAATATCGACCGAACGCTCAAGAAGCTGGGCATGAACGATATTAGTTTTAAAGCCATCCAGCACTTTATAGCGGATAGGATCAAGAATTCGCAATGCCGTATTGACATCCATAATCGCCAAACGGCCCTCATGGATCACTTTTAATCGTTGTATGGACGCTTTGATATTCAGAACATTAAACGCATCCATGTTTTCTCTTTACTGCTCTTCACTACTCAAATAACGTTTTTCACGAAGGAGTTGACGAATCTCTTCTTGGTGATCTTTTCCTCGAGTTTCCAGGTGAATCGTCACATACGCGTCCCCATAGGCCAAGGTGGTTGAGGTACGGTCATAGGAAATATGGACGATATTGGCATTCAGCTCTTGCAACATTCGTGTAAGCTGCATCAACGCACCGGGTTTATCGATGAGGGTGACGGTTAGTTTCATCTTACGTCCAGACTTGATCAACCCTTTTTCGATAATCAAGGAAAGAAGGGTCACATCCATGTTGCCGCCGCTAAGAACTACCCCCACTTTCTTATTGCGGAAACGTTCGAGTTTGTTATGCAGTAATGCCGCCACTCCGACCGAGCCGGCTCCTTCTACCACCAGCTTTTGACGCTCCAATAAAAATAAAATGGCGTTAGCAATCTCTTCATCATCCACGCTAATGATTTCATCAACCGATTCTACAATATGCGATAACGTAATCGGCGAGGTGTCACGAACCGCAATACCATCTGCAATGGTTCGAACATGCAGAGTGTCAATCGGTGCTTTTGCTTCAAATGACTCCTTCATCGCCGGAGCACCCAACGCACTCACTCCGATCACTTCGATGTGCGGTGAAAGCGCCTTGATGGCTGAAGCCATCCCCGAAATGAGCCCGCCACCGCCGACAGGAATAACGATGGCATCCAAATCATCCATCTCCTGAAGCATCTCCAAGGCCACCGTCCCCTGCCCCGCCATGACCGCTTCATCGGCGAAAGGGTGGACAAATACCATCGAATGTTTTGCTCCATATTCTGTGGCATACGCATACGCTTCATCATAGTTGGTACCGGCTAAAATGACTTCCGCTCCATAATAGCGTACACCGTTAATTTTCGTCAACGGTGTGGATTCGGGCATCACGATTGTGACATTGATATTAAATATCTGCGCTGCCATCGCTACCCCTTGTGCATGGTTTCCTGCACTCGCGGCGATCACACCCGCTTGTCGTTCACCATCGCTCAACGTGGCGATTTTATTGTATGCGCCGCGGATTTTAAATGCGCCCGTCACTTGTAAATTCTCTTTTTTCAAATAAACCGAGCACCCCACCTCTTCACTTAAACGGGGGGCATACGAAAAAGGGGTTTTGACCACTACCTCTTGTATACGTTCGGAAGCTTTATATATGGAATCTAATGCTATCAACCTAATCCTTTATACGTACAAACGGCGATGTTCGACCATCGAACAATGATTTTGAACCACTTTCATCCCCGCATTTTGTGCCAATTCAGCAGCTTCATTATTCACAATCCCTTTTTGAGACCATAGAACCTTAACATCCCCTCTTGAGATCGATTCTTCTGCAACCGTTTTAAGAACATCCGGTTTTCGAAAAACATCGACCATATCCACACTAAAAGGGATGTCGCGTAATGAACGATAAACTTTTTCCCCAAGAATCGTCTCTTCTTTCGGATAGACCGGAACAATTTTGTATCCTGCATTTTGAAGATACTGCGCTACTTTATGGCTGTCTTTCTCAGAATCGGGTGAAAGTCCTATAATAGCAATGGTCTTTACCTCTTCCAAAATGGCGCGTATCTCTTCATTATTCGCATTGACAGTTGGAAATTCACACTCCACACAAGCTCCTTCTCTAAACTCTAATAACTAGAATGATTATACAAAAATGGGATTACGAAAGCCCTGAACCGATATGATTTTAGAGATTTCGATGCGTTTGTCCGATATAACGCTGTCGTGGTCGAGCTATCTTCATTTCGGGATCATTTACCAGTTCAATCCACTGAGTTATCCATCCCACCGATCTTCCAATCACAAAAATAATGGTAAACATCGAGCGGGGAATTTTTAACGCGGTCAGTATGAGGCCTGAATAAAAATCAATATTCGGATAGAGATTACGCTTGATAAAATACTCATCATTCAACGCGATTTGTTCAATTTTCTCAGCTAATTTCAACAGTTCACTATCAATTTTTAATTCATCTTTGAGCTGATCAAGTAATTTTTTTAGAATTTTAGAACGCGGATCAAAATTTTTATACACCCGGTGCCCGAATCCCATAAGCTTAAACGTATCGTTCGGATCTTTTGCTCGGGCGATATAGTGTTCTACGTTTTCTACGGTTCCGATCATATTCAGCTGATCGATCACCGATTCATTGGCTCCGCCATGCGCCCTTCCCCACAACGCATCGATCCCCGCCGATATGGCAGCATACGGATGGGCACCCGTCGAAGCTACGGCACGCACGGTAGAAGTCGACGCATTTTGCTCATGATCCGCATGGAGGGTGAAAATCGTATCGAGTGCTTTGATTTCGACGTCACGGATTTCGAGATTTTCACCCGGATAAGCGCGCATCATATAAAGAAAATTTTCGGTAAAAGAGCGCTCAATATCAGGATAAATATAAGGTATTCCAAGCGACCTTCGATAGGTAAATGCGGCCAAGGTAGGAATTTTGGCAATAATACGACGAGCCATTACCTGTGCCTCTTCAACCGTTTTAACTGTAAGATGTTCAAAATAAAATGTTGACAGAGCCGACACCGCCGATGACATCATTGCCATCGGATGGGCGCGATCGGGAAATGCGTTAAAGAGACCTTTTAACCCCTCATGAATGAATGCGCGTTTACGAAGTTCAAGATCAAATTCCGCACGCACAGGCTCAGAAGGAAGTTTTCCGGTCAGTAGCAGATAGGCTACATCCAAATAACTTTTTTTCGTTGCAAGATCGCTAATATCGTAGCCTCGATAGAGAAGTTCTCCTTTCTCTCCGTCAATATACGTAATAGCAGAACTGCAGCTGGCCGTCGAAGTAAATCCGGGATCATACGTAAACATGCCGGTCTCTTTGTAAAACGATCTCACATCCACGACATCGGGACCGAGTGTCGGATGAAGAATGGGGAATTCATACGTCTTGCCGTTGCGATTGTCGGTAAGAGTGATCGAGTCCATAGCATATCTCCTGCAGCATTGATGTAACTATTTGTAAATACTATAATTATCAAGCTTAAGCAAAGGCGATAAATCCCTAAAGAACATGAAAGAAATCAAAATTTAACAATAAATCTACAAAAATTGGTTTACAATAGAGTGAATTTAAAAAAAGGATGGTAGATGTCGAAGCACCATTATGATGTTTTGATTGTCGGAGCTGGAATATCCGGTGCAGCACTGGCGTATGAATTGGCACGCTATACCGATATCGAAAAAATTGCTATTGTTGAAAAATATGAAGGGATAGCGACTCTCAATTCCAAAGGAACGAGCAATTCTCAAACCATTCATGTCGGAGATATCGAAACCAATTACACCTTAGCCAAAGCTGCGATTACGAAACGTACCGCCAAAATGGTTGAAAAGTACTGTCTTCAGCATGGATATCAAAACGAGATCATTTTCTCGCATCAAAAAATGGCGATGGGGGTCGGAGATGAAGAAGTTGAATTTCTCCTCCACCGTTATGAAGAGTTCTCGGAACTTTTTCCGTATTTGGAAGTATGGGATAAAGAGAAGCTCAAAGAGTTGGAGCCTCGCGTCGTGTATAATGAACATGGCGATGAACGCCCCGAAAATATCGTTGCCTTAGGAGCTCAAAACCAATGGACAACGGTCGATTACGGGAAAATGTCTAAATCTCTTATTGAAAATGCGATGAAGGAGAATGGAAAAACGGTTGAACTGTTTTTAAACTCTCACGTCATTAAAATCGAAAAGAGCACTCAAAGAGGCTATGTCGTCCATACAAAAAATGATACCTTCGATGCCGATTTTGTCGTCGTCAATGCAGGAGCACACAGTCTCTATTTAGCACATGAAATGGGTCATGGCATGAATTTCGCCTGTCTTCCGATGGCCGGGAGTTTTTATATTACCAATCAAAAAATGCTTAACGGCAAAGTCTATATGATCCAAAATCCAAAACTCCCTTTTGCAGCACTTCACGGGGATCCCGATATTTTAGCCAACGGGAATACCCGTTTTGGGCCGACAGCGCTTGTACTGCCCAAGCTCGAACGGTATAAAAGCGGTACCTATCTCGATTTTTGGCAAACCCTACAGCTTGATGGCAGAGTGATCTCTGCACTCTGGAAACTTTTAAAAGACTCCGATATTCGCAACTATATTTTTCGCAATTTTTTATTCGAGATTCCGATCATCAACAAATGGCTTTTTCAAAAAGATGCCCGTAAAATCGTCCCTTCACTCTCCGGCAACGAATTTACATATGCCAAAGGGTTTGGCGGTGTTCGACCTCAGGTCATCGATAAAAACGAACGAAAGCTTATTTTGGGAGAAGCATCTATCAATACGGGGGAAGGTATTATCTTTAATATGACACCTTCCCCAGGTGCCACAAGCTGCTTGGGCAATGCCGAGAGAGATCTACGCTATATCGTTCAGTATCTCGGGAAAACATTTGATGAAAAACGCTTTAATGATGAACTGACGGATGGAGAAAGCTGTGTGCTTAAAGCTCCGATCGAAAAAGAGATCAAAAAAGTGAACAAAATCCGCGAAGCGATGCATGCGCACGAAAAAGAGTACTACCAAGATCTCCACATCGGCAAGCCTCACGAATCTTTCTGGCATCTGCCGCACAGCCTTTTAAAACGTAAATAAGAGATAACGGATCTCTTCCGTTATTCTCACTTCCCAAAAACTTCTTTATTCACATCATAATGCGCTCGATCAAACGCACTCACCATCTGTTGATACAAAGAGAAATAATCTTGATTTGACTTCTCTTTAGCGTACTCTTCCATTTGTTTACCTAACGTCATAATCTCATCCAAACGAAGATTAGAAGCCGAACCGCTAATTTTATGAGAGATGACATAAATCTGCCCCATATCACCCGTTTCAATAGCGTTTTTTAACTTTTCTAACTCTAATTGAATCGATGTGAAAAAAAGATTAAACAGCCGTTCAACCACTTCGGGCGCTAGATTTAGAGCATCACTCAACTCTTTTTTATAAGCTTTTGTTGTCATGACTTATCCGTTTTCGTAGTGCATTGCAGGAAATCGACATCAAAATAAAATTCGCTTCCCGCGTTTAAATCGCTTTTCAACTGTAATCTTGAATCCATTAAAGCCACCAATTTTGAGCTGATGGAGAGTCCAAGACCGGTTCCACCGTATTTTCTGGTTGTTGACGTATCTGCCTGGCTAAACGCATCAAAAATTTTTTGTTGATTTTCCGCGGCGATCCCTATACCGCTATCACTCACTTTAAAGCGAATACGCTGATGTGCTCCGATCTCCTGTATCATGATCGCTACAATCTCTATAAATCCTTCATCGGTAAACTTGATCGAATTGGAAATAAGGTTCGATAGTATCTGTTTGAGATGATGAAAATCCACTTTTAAACAATCGGAAATTTTAGGGTCAATTACAACACGGTAGTCCAATTTTTTTTCATCCGCATTGGGTTCATAAAACGCGCACAAAAGGGATAACTCTTTTTTTAAATCACTATCGACAGGGTCAAGTACCATTTTATTATTTTCAATTTTTGAAAAATCAAGTATTTCATTGACGATAGAAAGCAAATGCCCCGTTGATTTAGCAATAATTTCCAAATAGCGTTTTTGCTGATCGGTCAGGGGAGTATTTTTAAGTAAATCCACAAAACCAACAATTCCATTCATCGGCGTCCGTATTTCATGACTCATGTTCGCCAGAAAATCACCCTTGATACGGGCATTTTCTTCGGCTTTTTTTTTCGCACTTTCAAGTTCCGTAACATCTTCTCGGATCGCAATAAACTCATAAATTTTACCGGTGGAATCGACAATCGGAGAGATCGTTGTTTTAACACTGTAACGGCTTCCGTCTTTCGCACGATTATGCAATATACCACGCCATACGTTTTTAGACTGAATCGTTTCCCATAGCCCTTTAAAAACTCCGGTGGGCATATCTAAACCTCTGACAATATTGTGCGGTTGTCCGATCAGTTCCTCGCGTGAATAGCCGCTAATTTCACAAAACCGGTCATTGACATAGGTGATAATTCCACGATGATCGGTTTTAGAAACGATTGATGAGACATCGATAGCATGTTTATACTGTTCAAAAATCGATTGATTACTGTACAACTCCGTTTGTTTCATTGTTTACTCTGATGCCTTTGTCTCAACAACTTGCTTGAGCATAGCAATCATGCTTTGAAAACTGGTAGGTTTTGTCAGATAAACATTGCACATACCCGATAATTTAGCTTCATCTTCAATATTTCCTGACATGATGACGATAAACATGTTGGCTTTTTTGGATTGAATTTCTCGTATCAGTTCCAAACCGTTCATTACCGGCATCTGTAAATCGGTAATAAGAACATCATAGGGTCCTTTGGCTTCTATTTTTTCGAGAGCCTCTCGTCCATGTTCAGCCAAATCAACATGATCAAAAAATTTTTTTAGAAATTCTCCTGTAGCGCTCAACACCCCTTCTTCATCATCCACCAAAAGTACTTTTAGAGAACGTGTTTTTGATTGTATTGCTTGAATCTCATTCACGTTAAAAATCCTTTAAAATCGGTACTCGTGTCCATATCATATCAAAAAATTGCAGGTATAAATAAAAAAGAGAGGAAAAGATCGATACAGGTACAAATAAGCCGGGTTCTGTAATGTGATAATTAATCTACTCTCTTGATCGCTCAAGAGCTCTAGCGAAACAATAGCAATGTAGGACGCTAACCATCTGTTTCTTGCTGCGCGGTTGGGTTTACATAGCTCTCGTAATTGCTTGCGAGACTGGTGGGCTCTTACCCCACCGTTTCACCCTCACCTCTTACAAGGCGGTCTACTCTCTGTTGCACTATCCCTCATGTCACCATGGCCATCCGTTAGATGGAACCGTGTCCTACGGCAGCCCGGACTTTCCTCTTGAAAATTCAAGCTATCACGTTTGTACCTGAGTAGAAATTATAAAGGATAGTGCCTAAGAGGGGATTTAACTGAGTTTGCCAATCGCACACGAGACAAAACTCATAGCTTTGTCTTTCAAGCGATTTTCATCCGTAACAAGCGGATAGCCATGACTTTTGAGGATCTCAATAAATTTTTCAATTGAAGCTTCGTCTTCCATATCAGCGCTCACTTTACGTGGCTCAGAAGTAAGGTCAACGCTAATCTCTTTAAAACCGGCGTCTTGAAGTGCTTTTGTAATGGTGTTAGCGCATCCGCCACACCGTACATTAGCCACTTCAAACGTTTGGAGCATAATTATTTTTTACCGAGTACTTCAGCTACCGCTTTACCGATATCGGCAGGAGAAACAACAACTTTAACCCCTGCAGCTTCCAGAGCAGCCATTTTTTCAGCCGCGGTACCGGCACCACCGGAAATAATCGCACCGGCATGTCCCATTCGCTTTCCAGCAGGTGCCGTTTGACCTGCGATAAATGCTACAACCGGTTTTTTGATATGTTCTTTGATATAAGCAGCTGCTTGAATCTCCAAATCCCCTCCGATTTCACCGATCATAACGATTGCTTTCGTTTCAGGATCTGCTTCGAACATCGGAAGAAGTTGTTTATAGCTCAATCCAATAATCGGGTCACCGCCAATACCGACGGCTGTGGTAATACCAAATCCTTCTTTAACAACTTGATTTGCGGATTCATACGTCAATGTACCCGATTTAGAAATAAGCCCGACATTTCCTTTTTTGAAAATGAAGCCCGGCATAATCCCGATTTTACACTCGTCAGCCGTAATGATACCAGGGCAGTTTGGCCCGATGGTCATCATGTTTTTCTTAACAGCATAGGCTTTGGCATACATCATATCTTTAACCGGAGCACCCTCTGTAATGATAATAGCAAGCTCAATTCCGGCATCGGCAGCTTCCATAACCGCGTCAGAAACGAAAGCAGGCGGAACGAAGATCATAGATACGGTTGCACCGGTTGTTTGTACAGCATCCGCAACAGTATTAAATACAGGTTTGCCAAGATGCTCTTGTCCGCCTTTGCCCGGTGTAACACCGCCCACGATTTTAGTTCCATACGCCATACATTGCTCAGCATGGAAGCTTCCCTCTTTACCAGTAAAACCTTGTACGATTACTTTTGTATCTTTGTTTACCAAAATTGACATTAATTAGGCTCCTTTCGCCGCAGCTACTGCTTTTTTTGCACCGTCTGCGAGATCCGTCGCAGCGATAATGTTCTCAATTCCTGCATTATTCAAAATGTCTGCCGCTTCTTGTGCGTTGGTACCGTCAAGACGAACAATAACCGGTACATCAACTTTTGTAATTTTAGTAGCTTCTAAAATTCCGTTTGCAACACGGTCACAACGTACAATACCACCGAAGATATTGACAAAAATTGCTTTAACATTCGGGTCTTTAAGAATGATTTCAAATCCTTTAGCAACCGTTTCAGCAGAAGCTCCGCCACCCACATCAAGGAAGTTGGCAGGTTTACCACCCTCATAGTTGATCGTGTCCATTGTACCCATCGCAAGGCCGGCACCGTTTACCATACATCCTACATCACCGTCAAGCTTGATGTAGCTTAGGCCATATTTGCCCGCTTCAATCTCTGTCGGCTCTTCTTCGCTCAAATCACGCATCTCACTGACTTGATTTTGGCGATATAAGGCATTACCGTCAAATCCCATTTTTGCATCAAGGGCCAAGAATTTACCATCGCCCGTTTTCACCAATGGATTAATTTCGATCATTTCAGCATCATGATCCATATAAACTTTATACAATGCAGAACAAAATTTGATGAATGTATTAACTTCACTCGTTTCAAGACCAAGCGCAAACGCTAGTTTACGTCCATGGAATCCTTGAAAACCGGTAACCGGATCAATTTGAACTTTAATGATTTTTTCCGGTGTGTCGTGAGCAACATCTTCGATTGCCATCCCACCCTCAGTAGAAGCCATCATAATCGGCATTTCAGAAGCACGGTCAAGAAGGATACCAAGGTAGTACTCTTTTTTAATATCCGCACCCTCTTCAATATATACTTTTTGTACCAATTTACCTTCCGGTCCTGTTTGGTGAGTCACTAGCTGCATTCCAAGAATTTGACCAGCTAATTCATGTACTTCTTGTGTAGAGCGAGCAAGTTTTACACCACCGCCAAGACCACGTCCACCTGCATGTATTTGAGCTTTAACAACCCAAATATTTCCACCAAGTTCCTGAGCGGCTTTGACCGCTTCATCGGGTGTAAATGCAACATGCCCACGTGGTGTAGGTACATTATATTTCTTGAATAACTCTTTTGCCTGATATTCATGAATATTCATTCAATTCTCCTTTTAAATTTAAGCTTTTGGCGCAATCATCTCTTCGGCGATGACGTATTTATCAAATTCTTCAGCAGTCAAAAGACCCAGTTTTATCGCTGTCTCTTTTAGCGTAGAATTTTCTTTATGAGCAGTTTTAGCGATTTTTGCCGCATTCTCATATCCAATGTACGGATTCAAGGCCGTGACCAACATCAAAGAGTTATGCAGGTAATGATCGATTTTTTCACGTACCGGCTCAATACCGACGGCACAATTCGTATTAAATGAATTAATCGAATCGGCAAGTAAGCGAACAGATTGTAAGAAATTATACGCAATGACCGGTTTAAATACATTAAGTTCAAAATTACCTTGGCTCGCTGCAAATGCGATTGTCGCATCATTACCGATGACTTGGCATGTCACCATCGTCACCGCCTCGCTTTGCGTGGGGTTGACTTTACCCGGCATGATGGAAGAACCCGGCTCATTTTCCGGAATGGTGATTTCACCGATACCACAACGTGGTCCTGATGAAAGCCATCGAACGTCATTGGCAATCTTCATCATATCTGCTGCCAACGCTTTTAAGGCACCATGTGCAAAAACAAGGGCATCATGGCTGGTCAATGCATGAAACTTATTCGGTGCGGTCACAAAAGAATGACCGGTAAGCTCGCTCAATTTTTTCGCTACACGCTCACCAAGTTCAGGGTGTGCATTGAGACCCGTTCCAACCGCTGTACCGCCAAGCGCCAATTCACGAACGGAATCCAATGAATCTTTAGCCATTTTTTCACATTTATTGAGCATTTCTACCCAGCCGCTGATCTCTTGGCCTAATGTCAAAGGGGTTGCATCTTGAAGGTGAGTACGCCCGATCTTGACAATATCACTGAATGCTTCGGATTTGGCTTGCAAGGTTTTGCGTAACGCATCAATGGCCGGTAACAATCGTGTTTCGACGGCAATAACAGCCGCTACGTGAAGAGCAGTCGGATAGGTATCGTTTGAGCTTTGTGATTTATTGACATCATCATTCGGGTGAACCAATTTTTGGGTGCGGAAGTCTCCACCGAGAATCTCAGTCGCACGGGCGGCAAGAACTTCATTGTTATTCATATTTGACTGTGTTCCTGAACCAGTTTGCCAAACCACCAGAGGATAGTGTTCATCCAACTTTCCGGCCAACATTTCATCTGCTGCTTGGGCGATTGCGTCTGCTTTTTCTTTGCTCAATAAGCCAAGATCACAGTTCACTAATGCAACTGCTTTTTTCAAATGAGAAAATGCTCGTGTAATTTCATACGGCATTTTTTCTTCACCGATTTGAAAGTTCTCTAGTGAACGTTCTGTTTGAGCTCCCCAATACTTATTGTTGGGAACTTTGATCTCTCCCATCGTGTCTTTTTCAATGCGGTAATCCATGATTATGCTCCTACTGGAAAGAAATTATTTTTATTCAGGGTGTCAATAAGCGCTTGTACCGACGCACATGAAGAAGCAAACATCTCTTTTTCAGCGTCGTTAAGGGTTATTTCGATAATTTTCTCCACACCGTTGGCTCCCAGCATCACCGGCACTCCGCTCACCACATCGCTGTAACCGTATTCACCCTCAAGGTAAACCGCACATGGATGGATTTGCTTGGTATCTTTTAAAATCGCATCGATCATGATCGCCGTCGATTTTGCCGGTGCATAATAAGCTGATCCGGTTTGAAGGTAAGCAACGATTTCCGCTCCGCCTTTACGGGTACGCTGAACAATTTCACTAATCTCATCTTGGGTCAAAAGGTCCGAAAGCGGAACGCCTGCAACGGTAGAATAGCGCGGCAATGGAACCATATCATCGCCATGCCCTCCCATAACCGAAGCACGGATTTGTCCACCTCCGTATCCCAGTTTTTCTTGAATAAAAGCAGCCATACGCGCGCTATCGAGGATACCTGCCATACCGATGACACGACTGCGATCAAAACCGCTATCTTTAAGTGCCACATACGTCATCGCATCCAATGGATTGGAAACCATAATGATGATCGCATTCGGAGAATATTTAGCAATTCCCTCAACGACTTCACGGGTCACGTTTGCATTGATCATCAAAAGATCGTCACGGCTCATTCCCGGTAATCGAGGGCTTCCAGCGGTAATAACAACAATGTCGCAATCGGTCAAATCAGACATTTTATCAGCAACTTTTACAACGGAATGAGATCGAACGGCAGCTGCCGCCTGAGACATATCCAGCGCTTTACCTTTGGCAATTTCGATTTTATTATCACGCAAAATAATTTCGTGACATGCACCTTGCATCGCCAGTGAATAAGCGATTGTCGAACCGACATTACCCGCACCAACGATTCCGACACGTTTACCTTTTACCATATTATCGTATTCCTTGTGTCAAATTGGGTGCCCTCTTTTTTAACCATATACTCATTGATATTTTTGAATAAAAACACGCATAAGCATACGTCAAGAGGACAATTATAAAAAAGTAGAGTACCGTTTTATAGCTGAAAAAAAAATCTTCAGTACAAACGGTTTCCGGCAACTGCCGGAAAGTAACGACGAATTATTAGATAGCGTCGATGATAGCGTTAAGAGTCGCTGAAGGACGCATAGCTTTAGTCGCTTTTGCATCATCTGGTCTGAAGTATCCACCGATATCCTGTGGTTTGCCTTCTACAGCCATCAATTCTTCCATGATTTTTGCTTCATTCTCTACAAGCGCTTTTGCAACTGGAGCGAATTTTGCAGCCAATTCTGCATTATCACCTTCTGCAAGTGCTTTAGCCCAGTATTGAGCAAGGTAAAAGTGTGATGCTTTGTTATCCGGCTCACCTGCTTTACGACCCGGTTCTTTAGAGTTATCAAGGTAACCTTGGTTTGCAACGTCAAGAGCAGCAGTCATTGCTTTCAATTTCGCATCCGAGTGTTTTTGACCTAGGAAGCGAAGTGATTCAGCCAATGCCAAGAACTCACCAAGTGAATCCCAGCGAAGGTGACCCTCTTTTACGAATTGCTCAACGTGTTTCGGAGCTGATCCGCCCGCACCGGTCTCATACAAACCACCACCAGCAAGCAATGGAACGATAGAAAGCATTTTTGCAGAAGTACCAAGCTCAAGGATCGGGTACATATCTGTCAAGTGGTCACGAAGTACGTTACCAGTTACTGCGATAGTGTCTTTACCTTCACGGATACGGGTGTTAGTGAAGCGAGTAGCATCAGTAACGTTCATGAAACGGATATCAAGACCAGTTGTATCGAAATCTTTCAAATAAGCGTTAACTTTTTTGATCAATTCAGCATCGTGTGCACGGTTAGCATCCAACCAGAATACTGCCGGGATACCTTCAAGACGAGTGCGCTCAACAGTCAAACGAACCCAGTCTTTTACCGGGATATCTTTAACACGAGAAAGTCTCCAGATATCACCTGCTTCACATTCAAAGCTCATCATTACACCATTGTCACCAGAAACAGTAACTGTACCGCCTTCTTCAAGGATGAATGTTGTTGGGTGAGAGCCATACTCTTCAGCTTTTTGAGCCATAAGACCGATGTTTTGCATTGTACCCATTGTCGAAACATCGAATTGACCGTGTTTAACACAATCAGCTACCATCTCAGCGTGGAACATACCGTAAGTAGAGTCAGGAATAACCGCTACAGTTTCAAGAGCAGCACCGGTTCTATCCCATTGTTTACCACCTTCACGAACAACTACCGGCATAGAAGCATCGATAATAACATCGTTAGATGCGTTGAAGTTTGTTGTCCCTTTATCCGAGTCAACCATGGCGATTTTTGGAGCATCTGCATCAACAACTGCTTGGAAAGCTGCTTTGATTTCTGCTTCTTTCGCGTGACCTTTAATTTTTTTCTCTAAATCTGACATACCCATGTTTGGATTGACACCCACTTCTTTGAATACGTCCGCGTATTTCGCGAATACACCTTCGAAGAAAATTTCAAATGCGTGACCGAACATAACCGGGTCAGAAATTTTCATCATCGTCGCTTTAAGATGAAGAGACCAGATAAGGTTTTTATCTTTTGCGTCTTGGATAGTTTTCTTATAGAACGCACGAAGAGCTTTTACAGACATGAATGTACCGTCAAGTACTTCACCTGCAACACCATCGATTGTTTTCAAAGTTTTACCGTTGATAGCGATGGTTACTTTTTGGTCTTTATCAAGAGTTACCGATTTTTCATTTGAATAGAAATCGCCTTTCCCTTCCATATGTGCAACATACGCTTTTGAATCAGCAGCGAATGCTCTTAGTTTGTGTGGGTTTTTCTTAGCGAAGTTTTTAACCGCTTTCGCCGCACGACGATCCGAGTTACCTTCACGCAGAACTGGGTTAACCGCTGAACCTAAACATGTAGCGTATTTTGCTTGGATCGCTTTTTCTTCGTCTGTTTTAGGATCTTCAGGATAGTTAGGGATTTTGTGCCCTTGAGCTTGAAGCTCAGCGATACAATCTTTCAATTGACCTGCAGATGCAGAAATATTTGGAAGCTTGATGATGTTACCATCTTCTTGAAGAACAACTTCACCAAGCTTAGAAAGTTCATCTTCTGCAAGACCCATTGCTGCAAGAACACGGCCGGAAAGTGAGATATCGCTTGTTACGACATCAACGTTTGCTTCTTTACAGAACTTTTGTACGATTGGAAGCAACGAATACGTTGCAAGTGCCGGTGCTTCATCAATGATTGACCAAATGATTTTTGCCATCAGGTTCTCCTGTTTTTATTTTTATGGAGGCATGATAGCACTTCGAAGGAGTTTTTAGATGCGATAAGAGGTGCTAGAAGGAAAAAAGTTGCAAAAATGTTTCAATTTGTAGCATTTTGTATGTTTTTTCTGTGTGTAGAAAAGTAACTACTGTAAACATGTTCCCCATTTTTGCCACGAACGAAATAAAGATAATTCGTCTGCTTCGGATGGGCTGCCGCCTCTAAGGCTTCAGTGCTTACATTACAAACAGGAAATTCTGGCAAACCTTTATTTTTATACGTATTGTAGGGAGTTCTATCATTTCGTATTCGTGAAGCGGTCACCTTTTGATGGGAATATTTTCCATAATTCAACGTTCCATCCATCTGTAGCCGCATCCCTTTTTGAAGCCGATTTTGGATCACGGAACTAACCATCGGCATATCCTCAACCGAAGCCGCCTCTTTTTGAATCACCGATGCGAGTGTTACCAAATGTAACCATCTATCCTTCTCATACCCTCCGATCAGCCTATCGGCAAGCTTTTTTTGCTTTTGCTCGGATAAGTTTAAGAGGTGCTTAATGAGCTTCTCTTCACTGACTGACTGGGGAATACTATAGGTATCCGGGACAAAAAGGCCTTCCGGAACATCGGCTTGAAGCTCATAGGCCTCTTTGAGTTTTTCTACATCCATTTTCAGCTTTTGCGCAATTTGTTCTAAAAAGACCTCCGTCGTTTCTCCTGGAATCAACGTTATGGCTTCAGTTGCCGCTTTCGCCGTAGTCAATCGATAAAGAAATTCGATTCGGGAGTGCTTCTCTTCGTGCAGATCGATCCAGCCTTGCTGTGGAGAACCTAAAAAACGGAGGATCAACGCATCGAAACGATAAACATTAACCCCCTCTTTTTGGAGGTATGCTATACTTTTAAAGACTGAACCTTTCGGTATATAAACGATTTTGGGGGATGTGACGGTAGAAAATAGGTATATAATGAACGAGACGGCAATCACTAGGATTATCCCTAAAATCCATTTTAGATTACTCTTTTTTTTACTTTTTCTCTTTTTTACCGGCTTTTTCACGTTTATCGCTTTATTAGAAGGGATTAATGTTGCTCATCTTAAAGTAGGTGATGTTAAACTCGAACAATTATATCTAAAATGGGACAATAGACTCCATATCAAAGCCTCGAAAATTGATTTGACCGCGCTGGCAAATGACGCGGAACCTTTTGACATTACATTCTTTTCACGACTTCCTGAATGGAGCCATTGGACACGCTTATGGATCGCGTCTGTCGATATCCAAGAGATTCGCTACGATAACACACACCTCTCCTTACACTATCAAACCAATCATACAGGAGTCCTGAGTCTCCGTCACAACGGCATTACCTATCATGGTCATTTTTTCCTCACACCCTCAAAGCTGGATCTCACCTTTGGATCCGATGAGGCGTCACAAGATGCGACTATCAACGGAGATTTTAGAATCTTTATTCCCGATCAGAGCATCAAGGGCGACCTATCCATCAAGCTTCCGCGCACTCCTCTGATTTCAGCGAAACTTTATGGTAATGCACACTATCTTCAATTCGCGATAACGGCCGAATCCCCACTCTCATCTCTCGAGCCCATAGTAACCTATCTGGGAGTTAACGAACAAACACGCCCGTGGATCACCACGTATGCGCAGGGGAAAGCATTTAAGCTCGAGAAATTCATCGGACATATCCGATATGATGCCCAACAGCCATTACTGAAACAACTCTACGCCAAGGCACACATACAAGAGGCCGCTTATACGTTTGATCCCGCATTGGCTCCGATAAAAGCCAAGCGAGTTGATCTCATTTTTCAGCGCGGAAAACTCTTTATTACACCTCATGAAGGGTCATTTTATGCTCTTCCGACCCAAAAAAGCCGACTTTATATCGATTTTCTTTCCCAAAATACCATGCTGCATGCCCATATATTTACGAATCAAGCAAAACTCAATACTCCGATACTCAGTTTGCTCAAACACTACGACATCACCGTTCCGCTTGAGCAGATCAAAGGAACCTGCCACATCGATCTCAAACTTGATATTGATCTAGACACCTACGATACGAGAGCAAAAGGGGTATTTCGTCCCTCTTCGTCTGAATTGCTTCTCAATGATCATATCATCCATACACAAGGCGGTTTAGTCACGCTCAATACGACAAAAGTGGTGTTCAGAGATTTTGATGCCCGTTATAAAAATATGCTGTATGCACGCGTGGAAGGGCATTATGATGCCACCCAAGAGAGCGGTAACGTCAAAATACTTCCTAGCCGTATTGTACCCACCGGCAATAGTAACGAGATCGGGCTCAAAACTGCCTCTTCCAGACCTCAAATCAATTATGTCATCTCCGCTAAAGGGGATCGAATCGATATTACCCCCTCCGAATGGACAATGTACGGCGATAGTGTTAAAATAGGCGGAATATCTGCGCCCTATAATTATGCTCAATCATCCCTGTCGATATCGAAGCTCCCCTTTTCCCTCAAAGATCAGATTCGGGGTAGTCTAGCCGGAACGCTTGGCTCAGAAAAAATTCATTTGGTGTTACAAATGGATCAGATCGATTACAAAGGGATCAAACTGCGCCGTACGCCGTTTACCGCTCAGATGATCCAAGACGCGAATGGAACCCGTTTAAGCGTACAAAAACCCTCATTGTGGGAATTTGGCGGGCAAAATGTATCACTCTCTCCAATCACAGCGGCACTAAGCAAAGGAATTTTAATATTTAAGAATATTAAAATAAACGCTGAGCGCCAATTTAGTGCCGCGATTTCGGGTAGATACACCATTGAAAACAGCAGTGGTGACTTGATTCTTGATCATCTCATTGCCCTTAATCCTAAGCTTTCCCCCTATCTTGATATGATCGATGGAGAAAAACTTCTATTCAAAAGTTCTGAGAAAACCTTCTTGATTCATTCCGATCATCTGCGAGTCGATTTGGAGACAATAGCAGAAGGATGGAAGATGAACATCAGCGATCTCTCCATGCTAGCTAAAAAATCTCCGATTTTACGTCAGTACGAAATTACAAACGGCCGTTTAAATCTTTATTATTTCCCTAAATTAGGTCGTTATACGTTCGATGGCGAAACCAATTATCCGTATAAAATCATGATGGTAGGCGATGAAAGTTTTAATAAGTATCGCTTTAGCGGCTCATCTCAAGAAGGAAAATCGACGATACGTATTAATGATCGTCTAATGATCCAATACGCCGATTCGATCGATGTTCGTGCCAATAATATGGGGCTGAATGTTCCCGAACTCTACCGCTGGATATCGAATCAAGAACATAGTGCCGATACTGGAACTTCGGATAGCTCTTCTGAAATCGACAAAAAAATTCGGCTTAATGTCACCAACGGTTATCTCTATCTAATGAAAAATCGTAAAATTTTAGCCGATACCCTCACTGCCGAGATGGCCAACGATCTCATTGAAGGGAGGCTTTCCTACCGACAGGGAGGAGCCGATTTCACCATAGCTCATGATCTATTTTATATCGAAGGGAACTATTTTAACGATCAGTTTATGGAACAGCTGTTTGCATTTAGCGATTTTTATGGAGGAGAACTCTCCTTTAAGGCCCAAGGCTCATCCAAAGCGATGAGCGGTATCGTAAAAATTGACAACACGATTTTAAAAGAGTATCGGCTTTTGAATAATGTTCTCTCTTTTGTCAATACCGTGCCATCGTTGGCAACCTTTTCGCTTCCTAATTATAATACCAGAGGACTTCCGGTCAAAGAAGCATACGCTCACTTTACCTATCAAAACAGCTGGATCAATGTCGATACGTTTGTCCTTAATTCTCCCGAAATCAAACTTGTCGGAAATAGCAAAGGGAATATTGCCAACGACACCATCGATGGAGAAATTACCCTAAAAACCGATTTAGGCTCATCCCTTGGTAAGGTTCCTATGGTAGGATACATCCTGTTCGGGGATGACGGTTCCCTTTCGACAACACTCAAAATCAGCGGTAAGCTCAGTGATCCGAGCGTCGATACCTCGATCGCCAAAGAGGTGGGTATTGCTCCGTTTAACATTCTCAAACGTACGGTTACCTATCCCTTTTTATGGATGATGAAAGATGAAAAAAAACAATAAAACCACTCTATTAAATCGCTTATTTTATCTCTTACCAATGACATTGATTCCACTGGTTTACGGAGACGAAAATAAGACACGTCCGATCTTTCCGCCAAGTTTAACCTATGAAACATCCTATCTAGGCTCGGGTGATATTGGGGGAGGAGATGTACGCGTCATAAAAAACCAACTGCAACTCAATAAAGATTTTTTTACCTTCGGCTATACCAACTGGAAGTTTGATTGGGACCATATTGCATCTCTTCCGTTTGGAGATCAAGTTAATAATCCGATCGATCAGGCCCATTCTCTGCAAGCAAGCATACGCTATCGACAAAAAATTGACGATCAATGGTCGTATATGACGTTGCTTTCACTCAAATCTACCTTTGAAGACGATATGGATAAATCGTTTGGGGTTAATCTACTCGCATACTCTTCTTATCATATCGGTGATGGGCACTCGTTCCAAATGGGGGGATTTGCCAATTATCATCCTACCCGAACTCTAATATTGCCGGCACTCAGCTACAGTTATCGTGAACGCGCTCAAGACGGATGGCAAGTTATACTCGGTTTCCCGCGCACCTATGTCGGGTATCATTTGGATGAACACTTTATGCTGAAAACAGGAGTGATGTTTTCGCAGTCATTGGTACGATTAAGCAATGAGAGTGTGATAGAAAACGGCGGTTATATCGAAGCCAAAGATTATCTCTCAAATATTGGCTTCGCATATCGTCTTAATCCATCTTTGAGTGTATCGGTAGATCTGCTCTATACCTTGAAACGTGAATTTACGATCTTCGATTCACATGCCAACGAAAGGCAAAAAAATTCTGTCGGCAACGCCATAGGAGCCAACATGAGTCTTAACTATAGGTTTTAGTCTCTTATTCGTTACGCAATACGGTCAATACATCCACTTCAGAGGCTTTTTTAGCCGGATACCAAGCGGAGAGCATCACAATAAAAAATGCCCCAAAGATAATGGAAAAGAAGTCAATAACACTCAAATCAAGCGGCAAGGTGGAAGTCGGATAGACATCGGCCGGAAGGGATATGATTTCAAACGTCCCCAATATCCACATTCCGATAAAGCCCAATACAGCCCCCGTCGTAATCCCCAAAACACCGATAACGATTCCAAGGAGCAAAAAGGTCTTTTTCACTTCCCCTTTGGATGCACCCAACGAAATCAGGAGAGCGATTTCACTACGACGGTTCATGACTGTCATCAGTAAAGAAGAGATGATGTTGATCGCCGCAATGAGAATAATCAACATCAAAACGATAAACAAAGAGATTTTTTCCATTTTCAAGGCAGCAAAAAAGTTGCCGTTATCTTCCCACCAGCCCCGAATCGAAACGGTATCGGGAAGCACCGCCGCTATTTTATGAATATCGCTTTCGGGAGCCTCTGAGTGGATGTGGATACCATCATAAATATCAGAGGGCGTACCCAACACACGCTGAAGCGCATCAATCGAGGTATAGGAGTAGCCTTTGTCGTACGCGCTTAGTCCCGAATCAAACTGACTCACGACCGAAAAGCGTTTGATCTTCGGTGTCAATGCCAAGCCGCCCGGCTCCATCTGGGTAAAAATATAGGTCAGTTTATCCTTCGGGTGAAGTCGAAATTCATTGACCAGCGTTTTCCCCACCATCACTTCAAAATTTTCAGGGCGGTGGCTGGCGATCCCTTTGGCTACAATGGCATTGACTTTAGCTTCATCCTCAAAATTGACCCCGAAAAGGTATCCTCCCTCCATCTGATCGCCGTTACGTGCCAAAACAGCCGAAGTGACATACGGGCTAAAAGAGAGATTAGGAAAATGCTCACGTAAATCATTCAGCAAATCGGTATTCACTTCACCGTAAAAATTGGGCTGAATCGTCAAGGGGTAGTTCATGACCGTGAGTTTTTTCTTAAACTCTTTATCAAATCCGTTCATCAACGCCATCGCAATCATCAAAACCATTACCCCAAGAGCAATCCCTGAGAAGGCCAATAGTGCCGATAAAAAGATAAACGGCTGTTCTTTGTCAAACCGTAAGAACCGTTTAACGAGATAAGAGACGATACTCAAGAGGCAAAAACCCCTTTTTTCGGTCCCGATTTTCCGCAGCAGTTTTTATATTTTAAACCGCTTCCGCACGGGCATTCGTCATTTCGAGAGACTTTTTTATCCTCACTCTCCTGCATAGAGTGGTTGAGGCTCATTTGATAGGCCTCTTGTTTTTTTTCGATCTCCATTTGGCGTGCCAATGCTTCGGCTTCCGCTTCGGCATTATCGACTCTAAATTGGATAACATGCAGCGTTTTAATGGTGTCGAATTTAATCGTACTCACCAGTTCGGTAAAGAGATTATAACTCTCTTTTTTATACTCTACCAGCGGATCTTTTTGATTGTATGCACGTAAACGAATGCCCGTCTTCATACTGTCCATCTGATACAAATGCTCACGCCATGCACCATCTAAGGTTTTGAGATAAATCTCCCGTTCGACATTGGCACGCGTGGCACTGTCGAGGATCGACATCTTCTGATCATACTGATTTTTGAGCATTTCGACCGCATCGCTGAGGATACCGCTGTATGAAAGATCATGAAATTCGCTCGGTTCAAGATGCGTGTTGAGTTCTTCTTGAAATAAAAGACACAAGCGATCCAGATCAATCTCTTCTTGGGGAATTCCGTCGAATATACCGCAGATGCTCAACGCTCTTTCTGCATACTCATAGCGAACGGCATCAATTTTATCGCCGACACGATACTCAGGATTTAAAAGTTCTCGACGGAATTTATAGACTATTTTACGTTGTTCATTGGCAACATCATCGTACTCGACAATATGTTTACGCCCTTCAAAGTGCATATTTTCGACTTTTTTCTGCGCTTTTTCGACCGCACGGGTCACCATCGTCGATTCAATATACTCGCCGTCTTCGACACCGAGGCGTTCCATGATCGCTTTGATTTTATCAGAACCGAAAATTCGAAGAAGATTGTCTTCCAAAGAGAGATAAAACTGGCTCGTTCCCGGATCTCCCTGACGCCCTGCACGACCTCGAAGCTGATTATCGATACGGCGGTTTTCATGACGCTCGGTTCCGAGAATATACAAACCGCCTAGCGCTTTGATCTCATCACTTACCTTGATATCGACCCCGCGCCCTGCCATATTGGTCGCAATGGTGATCGCCCCTTTTTCACCCGCATTTTTAATAATCTCACCCTCTTGAGCATGATTTTTCGCATTCAAAACAGTATGCGGGATTTTTTCTTTCTTGATCAATTCATGCAGTTTTTCCGATTTCTCGATCGAAGCGGTACCAATCAATACCGGTTGACCGGCAGCGTGCAGTTCTTTTACTTTAGCAATCACAGCCGCAAATTTCTCGGCTTCGGTTTTGTAAATCAAATCGTTCATATCTTGACGAATGACCGGAACGTTCGTCGGAATGGATATAACATCGAGATTATAAATTTGGGCAAATTCGGTCGCTTCGGTTTGCGCTGTTCCCGTCATACCGCCGATTTTATCGTACATACGGAAATAGTTTTGGTAGGTGATATCGGCGAGCGTCTGCGTCTCTTCTTTGATCACCACCCCCTCTTTTGCCTCTAACGCCTGATGAAGCCCTTCGGAGAAACGGCGCCCTTCGGAAAGACGTCCGGTAAACTCATCGACAATCACCACTTGATCGTCTTGAACCACATAATCGACATCACACTCAAACAGATAATTGGCCTTAAGCGCCTGATCAAGATGGTGGGAGAGTGCGGAATTCTCCACACTGTAGAGGTTATCCACACCGAATAGTTCCTCCGCGCGGACGATTCCCGCTTCCGTGGTCAAAATCAGACGATCTTTCTCATCCACCGTAAAATGTTCGTCTTTGATCATCGCTTTCGCAACCGCGTCCGCTTTGGTATAGTTTTCAAGCGTTCGGCTGGTCGGACCTGAAATAATCAGCGGCGTACGCGCCTCGTCGATCAGAATCGAATCGACCTCATCGACAATCACGTACGCATGAGCGCGTTGAACCATCTGCTCTTGCGAGTAGGTCATATTATCCCGCAAATAATCAAATCCGAACTCATTATTCGTTCCGTAGGTAATGTCACAGGCGTATTGTTCACGTTTGTGCGTCGGGTTGTATCCCCCCTCCAGCAAAATACCGGTGCTATACCCTAAAAAGGCATACAGTTGCGCCATTTGAGATCCGTCACGTGAGGCCAGATAATCATTCACGGTGACGACATGAACCCCTTTGCCGTTCATGGCATTGAGAACGACCGGCAGCGTAGCGACAAGGGTTTTACCCTCCCCCGTTTTCATCTCTGCGATACGTCCCTCATGCAGTACCATCCCTCCGATGAGCTGTACATCGAAATGGCGCATCCCCAAAACACGTTTACTCGCTTCACGGGTAATGGCGAAGGAATCGATCAACACGTCATCCAACGTCTTAGTCCCACTTTGGACAGCTCCTTTCAAGGCATGAAACGCTTCTTGAAGGGCTTCGTCGTTCATAGCGGCAAAATGGGACTCTCGCGCATTGATCAGTTCTACTCGTTTGAGGTATTTTTTGATTTCGCGATCGTTTTGTGTTCCGAAAATTTTGCCGAAGAGAGATTGAATCATGAGGGACCTTATGTAGTTGTCTAAAATATAAAAGTCGGAGATTTTAGCACAATGTTGGTATTGTTTTGGTTAATAAGGTTCGGGTACAATGCGATAATCTATTCAGAAGGCAAAATTTCTATGCGTTTTTTATTCTTTCTTCCTTTATACGCCATCCTAAGTCATGCTTCCGTGCAGGATATTTCGTCATTTCATGCGAATTTTGAACAAACCATTATCGATGACAATAAAAAAGTAATTCGCTACAGTGGAGAGCTATGGGCGAGTAAACCGCAAAATGCTCTGTGGACCTATCGTAAACCGATTCAAAAAAGCGTTTACATCAACGGTAAAAAACTCACCGTCATCGAACCACAAATCGAACAAGCCACCCTCCGTACGCTCGGAGACGAAATCGATTTTCTAGAGATTATTAAAAAAGCCAAGCCGATTAGCCCTACTCGCTATACCGCGACGGTCAAAGGACAAACCTATTATGTGGATCTGTCTAATAATCTACTCAGCAGCATCAGCTATACGGATGGCTATGACAATAAGATCACGATCAAATTTCTCAATCCCCAACACAATCAACCGATTGATGCAAGCCGTTATAAACCCATCATTCCAAAAGATTTTGATATCATCACCGATTAAACCACAGGAGACACCATGAGACTTTCACGCTCTTTTCTTTTACTGGCCACCTCTCTTTCTTTGTATGCTTCTTCCTTCACTCTTTCTATGAGTGTGGATACCACACAGTTTGATTACACTGAAACCCGAAGTAATGGAACCATCCTTGATACTGAAACCAATAGCTTCGGGGATATCGCGGGGTTCACCCTCTTTTTGGAACCGACTAAGTCAGGATTTTACCTCGGAGGTTCCTACTGTGAAGGGGAAACCGACTACATCGGCGGAACGACCTCTAATCCCACTTACGGTTCTCACCGTACCACCACCTATAATACGCTTGTTGATTACAGCGGAGGATACAAACAGACGCTTCAACTCGATAATCACCTCAGCGTTCCTCTGAAAGTCGGGCTAGGATACCGTGCATGGCTTCGGGATATTAAGAGCACTCCCAGCGTCTCAGGATACGAAGAACTCTATGACTGGGGATACTATGATGTGGGAATCGGCTTGCATTTTCGCGACTCGTCTGCGCTGAGTTTTGGCGTGGATGCCGCATACCGAAAAGCATTTCATGCCCAGATGTATGAAAATTGGCACGGCTATACGTTTGATCTGAACAACGTCTATGGATACAAAGTTTCTGCACCGATTGAGTTCAAACTGGATCGGCAATGGAGCACATTTTTTACTTATACTTATGAGTACTGGAATATCGGGGCATCGAACGTCATCGGAGGGTATTACGAACCGGATAGTGAAACCAAAAATCAGATTTTATCGTTGGGGATGAAATATCAGTTTTAAATCAACCCAACCAACGCCGCCAACAATACGGGTGGCGTAACAATCAATCCTACTTTCATATACTCACCCCATCCGATCTTGACCCCTTTTTGCGCTAGCACATGGAGCCAAAGAAGAGTCGCGAGTGATCCGATCGGAGTCATTTTCGGACCGAGATTGCATCCGATGATATTCGCATACGCCAATGCGCTGTTCCCCGCCTCGGCAATCGCGATGTCCATGATCATAACGGTCGGCATATTGTTCATGACAGAACTAAGTATCGCGGATAAGAAGCCTGTCCCGATTACCGCATAAACATTTCCCATACTCTGAAGCTCTGTAATGATTCCAGCGAGATAGGTCGTCAATCCGCCGTTTTTCAGCCCATAGACAACGACATACAATCCGATACTGAACCACACCACCTGCCACGGTGCCGCTTTGATCGTCATGATCGGTTTGGTGGCATTAAAATAAGTGGCAATGGCTAAAAAGACGAGTGCACCGCCCAAAGCAAATACCGAGATCGGCAGATGATACGCATCACCAATGAAATACCCGACCATAAGTAATCCCAAGAACCACCAGCTGAGGCGGAACATCGTCATATTTTTGATGGCAGATTCTGGAGTAGCAAGGTTTTCAACATCGATATGCCTAGGAATATCTTTACGAAAAAAGAGCCATAATACGACGATAGAGGCGATGATACTGAGAAGGTTCGGGAGGAACATCGTCCGTGCGTACTCCCAAAACCCGATGCTGAAGTATCCTGCCGTCACGATGTTCGTGAGATTCGAGATCACGAGAGGATTGGAGGCACTGTCGCCGATAAATCCCCCCGCCATCAAAAAGGCGAACATCGCGACGGGATTTAGTTTAAGATATTTCATCTTGGCCAAAATGATCGGGGTGAGGATCAATGCCGCACCGTCGTTGGCGAAAAATGCCGCTACCAGTCCTCCCAAAATCATCATATAGATAAACATCAGATTTCCGTTACCGTGTGATAATCGTACCATCTTGAGTGCCGCCCACTCGAAAAACCCGATCTCATCGAGTATCATCGAGAGAATAATAATACCGATAAAGGCGAGCGTCGCATCCCAGACGATGGAGGTCACCGTCCACACATCCCCAAGACTTACGACTCCAAGTATTACCGCCGCAATCGAACCGACGACCGCCGTAGTACCGATCTGAAGTCCGCGCGGCTGCCAGATAATGAAGACAAGGGTAACTAAAAAAAGAGTTATCGCTAATGCCATGATTATTCTCCCCGTATTAATTAAGAGAATTGTATCATAATATCAATATATCTTGATATATTATTTTTATTCTGTTACACTCTCACACACCATAAGGAGTCACTCATGAAACGTTTACATATCCATATCAGTGTTGATGATCTCGAAAAAAATCGTCAATTTTATACTACTCTCTTTGGAAGCGAACCGACAAAAGTGAAAGACGACTATCTTCAATGGCTTCTTGATGACCCCTATATTAATTTTGCTATCTCCTGCGGTCGCAATAAAATCGGACTAAATCATTTGGGAATACAAGTGGAGAGTGACGAAGCGCTAGAGGTGATTGAACAACGTCTAATCGAGGGCAATGTCAAGGGAGAAAAACAAGAAGAAGCCGCGTGTTGCTACGCCTCAAGTAAAAAATACTGGGTACAAGATCCTCAAAACATTATTTGGGAAAACTATCATACCATGGAACAGATCGAAGTCTTTGGCGGTGATGAGTTTACCGGTGGAACAGGATGCTGTCAACCCTCTTTTTCGACTAATGGTCAATGGTCCACCAAAGGAGGATGCAACGGATGAAAAATGTTCTTATCCTCTGCACCGGCAACAGCTGTCGCTCAATCATGGCCGAAGCGCTCATCAATTCGAAACTCGCAAACTGCGTCAAAGCCTTCAGCTCCGGTGTCAAAGCCAGCGGAAAAGTCAATCCTCATGCCAAAGCGCTGTTGGAAGAAAAGGGGTACTGGAGAGACGAATACCATTCCAAAGTGATCGAAACGGTTCTGAATAACGAATTTGACCTCGTCATCACGGTCTGCGATCACGCTCACGAGACCTGTCCGATGTTTCCCAAAGCGGTTAAAACCATCCACGTCGGTTTCGAAGACCCCAGTGGCAAAGCAGTGGAAGAATATGCCAAAACGCTCGTAGAGATTGAAACCAAACTTCTGCCCATCATCCGAACCGAACTGTGCTCATCTGAGAGTCAATGAGGAAAATGGTATAATCATTGAAATTATCAAAAATTGATTCCCAATTAAAGAGAAATCATGAAGTTTACACCCGTACTACTGCCATTGATTTCTTTGATAGTACACACAACCCTTGACGCTTACACCCTTGAATCGACCTATAATTATAAAAATCCGACCATTCTCTCCGTCGATCTTATTCCCGAATGTCCAAAAAAATTTGAACTCCTCAAAATTCCCGAGGGGAAAACCACCTATCGTTTAAACGCCCACATTTTGGTCAAATCGTATGAGCTTCACGGATGTAAAATCGACACCATTCGTTCCCCGTACGTGAATTTTACAAAAGAAAGCGATATTGACCTCCCCTCTTTGCGCCGACAACTCAGCGATCTTTTTACCCTTCACTATCCCACCATCCATATTGATCGCATCGACATTCACCCCCGTGGCTACATCGAAACCCTTCCAAATGGAGCTAAAGCAATTTTTGATCAAGACACCCATACTCGTTCCAAAGGAACCTTTTACGTGATCGACGAACACTCGGTACGGCGTTATTTTGATTTTTTATTACAGGCAACATTGCCCGTTATGCACAGCAGTGAAAAAATATCCCGTCACGATGTTCTCTCTGCCGCGAATGCTCGGATGGTCTCCATCCCCTTTACCGCCTTTAAATCGCAGCCACTCATCACCTTCCCCTCCGAACCGTACCGTTTACGTATAGCGCTGAGGGAAAATTCACCAATTTTGAGCCGACATATCGAACCCGTGCCTATTGTTTCAAAAGGGGGAAAAGTCGTTGCCGTAATCAAAAATGGTGCAGTTGAAATGGAGTTTAGCGCGACCGCAACGCAAGAAGGGTCACTGTATGATATTATTACGATCCAAAAAAGTGACGGAAAACGAGCCAAAGCCAAAATAATCGGAGATAATCGGGTGGAACTGCAATGAAAAAGGTGGTCATAGGTATCAGCGGCGCGAGCGGTGCGGCACTCGGCCTTAAAATGGCCCATTCTCTCCCCGAAATGATTAAAAAACACCTTATTATTTCCGATCATGCCCAAATCGTACTCGAAAAAGAAGAGAATCTCGTTGTTCACCAGAATAATGAAATTTGGGCTTCTGTGGCTTCAGGTTCTTACGGTGCGGATGCTATGATCATCGTCCCCTGCAGTATGAACACCCTCGCTAAAATTGCCTGCGGTATCGCGGATAATCTGATTACCCGTGCGGCAAGCGTCATGATTAAAGAGAAAAAAACATTAATCTTAGCGCCCAGGGAGATCCCCTTTTCGCCGATTGCGCTCGAAAATATGCATAAACTCTCGATGTTGGGCGTTGTTATCGCCCCGCCGATATTGGCATATTACTCCGAACAAACGTCACTCGAAGAGATGGAAAATTTTATGATAGGAAAATGGATGGATTTAATGGGTATTGAAAACAACCTTTACAAACGGTGGAATGATGCATAAAGTAGCTCTTTATCCCGGAACTTTTGATCCTATTACCAACGGCCATTTCGATATTATCGAGCGTAGTCTTCGACTTTTTGATGAATTGGTCATAGCGGTTGCAGATTCGCGGGACAAACGTCCTATGTTCGCTCTTCAAGAACGGGTAAAAATGGTTGAGCTTGCTGTGGAGCATTTAAGTAATGTACGTGTTATCGGGTTTGACAACCTTACCGTCGAACTCGCCAAATCACTCAATGCAACCATTTTAATACGAGGATTACGTGCGGTGAGCGATTTCGAATTCGAGCTCCAACTTGGCTATTTGAACAATTCGCTAGAGCCGAGTATTGAAACCGTTTATCTGATGCCGAAACTCAAACACGCCTTCATCAGTTCATCCATCGTCCGTAATCTTCTCAAGTTTAACGGCAAAACCGACCATCTTCTTCCCCCTTCGGTGCAGAACGTCATTTGGAGTATGAAATCATGTACGTTGCCATAGAGGGGATTGATACAGCAGGAAAAAGCACCCAGATCGAGCGATTAAAAGAGATTTTTACTGATGCTGTTTTCACAAAAGAACCGGGTGGAACGGCCATAGGAATACAAATCCGGTCCATGGTACTGGATGGCAATCTTACCAGTAAAATGGCCGAACTTCTCCTCTTCTTAGCCGATCGGGCTGAGCACACCGCTGAAGTTATATTACCTAATATAAACAAATTGATCATTACCGATCGCTCCGCCGTATCCGGGATGGCGTATGCCTCCGTTCAAAATATTTGTGATCAACAAACATTGATCGATCTTAATCAACTTGCTACCGATCATCATTTACCTCGCATGGTTTTCATTTTAAAACTCACCCCTGAAACGCTAACATTCCGTCTTTCCCAAAAAGAACACGATGCGATCGAGTCACGCGGAACAGAGTATCTTTTATCGATTCAAGATGCCCTAATCGCATCATCGCATGCTCTGGGCATCACGACACACATTATCGATGCCACTCAAACCATCGATTGTATTACCGATGAAATCACTACTTTGATCAAAGGAGCCCTATGATTCAGTCCCTGCGCGGTATGAATGATCTTTTAGAACCGGAACGGTTTGAATATTTTTTAGAGACTGCCACCACGATTGCGAAGCGCTACGGTTTTCGCTACATTGAAACACCCTTACTCGAAGAGACCGCGTTGTTCAAACGCTCTGTCGGCGAATCGAGCGACATCGTCGGCAAAGAGATGTATCAATTCATCGATAAAGGGGAGAATGACGTCTGCCTCCGACCGGAGGGGACAGCCGGTGTTGTACGTGCCTTCATCCAAAACAAACTGGATAAAAAAGGGGGAATCCATCGGTTCTTCTACCATGGACCCATGTTTCGGTATGAACGTCCGCAAAAAGGGCGTTTACGCGAATTTCACCAATTTGGCGTAGAGAGTTTCGGCATCGGTAGCGTCTATGAAGATGCCCTGATGATCATGATGATTTCCGATATCCTTAATGCACTTGGAATCGGGTATCGTTTAAAACTTAACTCACTTGGTGATCATAACTGCATGCCCTCCTATCGCCAAAAGCTGGTCTCCTTCATCGAAGAATGCGGCGATATTATTTGCGGTGACTGCCAGCGCCGTAAACTGACCAATCCGATCCGAGTACTGGATTGTAAAAATGAATCCTGTCAAAGCCTCTATGCAAATGCCCCAAAACTGATGCAAAATCTCTGTGAAGGATGCGAAAGCGACTTTACGACTCTTAAAAAGATCTTGGATGAGCATTCGATAGCGTATGAAATCGATACACATCTCGTTCGCGGGCTCGATTATTATTCCAAAACCGCGTTTGAATTTGTCAGCGATAACATCGGGAGTCAAAGCGCGATCGCCGGAGGTGGACGCTATGATCGCCTGATCGAGTTTTTGGATGGTAAACCCACTCCGGCGGTCGGATTTGCCATCGGGATCGAACGTCTGCTTGAACTCATTGTTATGCCCGAAAATACCCGCTGCGGATATTATTTCGGTGCGATGGAAGCCGAGTCGCTTCCGATGGTATTGGCCGCCGCTGCGAAAATCCGAAAAACCGAAACCGCCGTCGTCGAATACGAGGCAAAAAGCTTAAAAGCCCATCTCAAAGGTGCAGACCGCATCAATGCACGCTATTGTGCCGTGATCGGCGAAAACGAACGACATACGAATTCTCTCTGGGTTAAAGATTTGCTTGAGCAAAATGAGACTATCATCTCGCTAGATAGCATCTAAGGAGTTATTTTATGTTGGAATTAATGGGTATTTTTGAAGAGTGGACTTGGAAATTATTTCATGAATTGCTACACTTCGGCTTTTGGCTCATCCCCATAGCCTTATTGATGCTTTTTATCTATGACAAATATGTCCAACGAACCCATCAGTTACTCATCAATTACCCTGTGATCGGCCGCATGCGCTATCTGTTTGAAGCTCTCCGCGAACCCTTGCGTCAGTACTTTGCGGATGAAACCTTTTACGAATCCCGCGATAAAATCGACTGGGTTTATAAAGCCGCTAAAAATGTGCCCAATTTTATGTCTTTTTCCCTTTCACAGCCTTTCAGCGGTGCTCGTTTTATCGTCAAGCATTCATCTCACGTACTCAATGAAAACGAGCTTTCCCAAGATTTAGGGTTAACCTTTGGGCCATCCCGACCTAAACCCTACAAAACAACGACACCCATCATCCGATCGGCGATGAGTGACGGTGCACTCAGTCCTGAGGCTATCCGTGCTTTCGCGCTCGGAGCCACCCTCGGTCATTTTCCGGTCAATACCGGCGAAGGGAGTCTTACCTCCAATTTTTTCTACACTCATCGCCCCGATCAAAACCGTTTGGAGTATCTTGACGTTATCCCGGCTACTTGGTACGCAGAACTGGTTTTTAAGTTACTCTCATTCTTCTTCAATCGTGGAGTAGCGATCAAAGCATATCGTCGTGTTCTGTTGCATAATGAAACCGAAAACACCTACCTATACGATCCGATCTCTCACATGCTCTTTCGAGTGAATTGGAACGCTCCGATCGAAGCCTTTCCCGAAGAAGTTCCTACCGATATGCCTGAAATCATTTTTCAAATCGGCTCAGGGCTCTATGGTGTCCGAGATAAAGAAGGGAATTTTGATTTCGACCGCTATGCCAAAATTTCTCGTTTTTGCCGAATGACCGAGATAAAAATTGCACAAGGAGCAAAACAAACCGGCGGAAAACTTGCTGCGAGCAAAGTCTCTGCCGATATCGCTTATTATCGCGGTGTTGAACCCCATAAAGACCTCATGTCACCCAACCGCTTTCCGTTTGCCTCCAGCGATGAAGAACTCCTCGATTTCATTGCCAAACTTCAAGAGATCTCCGGTAAACCGGTCGGGATGAAAATTGTTATCTCCGATGATGAAAATGTCCGCTCACTCGCCGAAACCATGAGTGAGCGAAAGCGCCAGGGCAAATCCAATCCCGATTTTATCACGGTGGACAGTGGTGATGGCGGGAGTGCGACCGCTCCCTTAGAACTCATGGGTGCTGTCGGCCTCACCACCCTCAATGCTCTTTATATTTTAGATGAAGTACTCAAAGATTACGGTCTTCGAGATGAGATCAAAATTATTTCAAGCGGCAAAATTCTCACCCCGGATGATGTTATCGTCACCCTCGCGATGGGAGCCGATGCCGTCGGAATCGCTCGCGGATTTATGATGAGCAGCGGATGTATTCGGGCCAGACAGTGTTCAGGTACCGGCTCACACCAATGTCCCGTAGGACTAGCCACGCAAAACCCTTCCCTTCGAGCTTCCTTCCTTGTTGTTCGTAAAGCCGGAGAGATCGCAAACTACCATAACAACCTTCTTAAAGGGGTTAAAAACATGCTTGCCGTCATGGGGATCAAGAATATAAGCGATCTTGCACGACGTCACTTGACCTTCAAAAATGAAAACGGAGAGATCTATTTTGATGTTGACATCTACTTTCACCAAAAATTCCACCACTAAAGGGCAGAAATGAAAAATTACGGTATTGAGATTTGGGGAGAAAATAACTTTTTAATTGACCAAGGAAAAGTAAAAGTTAATTACAAAAGCTCCCCTTCTTTACTGGAAATCACCGAAAAAATTCGTCTGACCAATCTCAGAGGTCCTCTAATCCTTCGATTTCCGCATCTGATTGGCAAACAAATCGATCTGCTCTATTCTAACTTTCAACGTGCCATATTTGAAAACGATTACACCGGAAGGTTTCGAGCTGTCTTTCCGCTCAAAGTCAATCAGTTCCCAGAAGCGGTAGATGCGATCGTGGAGCACGGAGAAAAATACGGCTATGGGCTTGAAGCGGGATCAAAAGCAGAACTTGCCCTTGCTATGGCTAAAACACCGATGGGTTCCCCCATCACCGTCAACGGTTTCAAAGACGAAGAGATGGTCGTATTAAGCTTCATGGCGGCTCAAATGGGACATGACATCACCATCACGATCGAAGGGCTTGGTGAGCTTGAGTGGATCATTGATGTTGCAAAATCGTGCGGTCTTAAAGTACCGCACATCGGATTTCGCGTCCGGCTTCAGTCTGAGGGGAGCGGTATCTGGGCAAAAAGCAGCGGCTTAAGCGCCAAATTCGGACTCACTTCCACCGAACTCATCGAAGCGATCGGAATGCTTCAAGAAAACAGTATGCTTGAGTATCTAAGCATGATCCATTTTCACGTCGGAAGCCAGATGCAAGATATCTCCACCCTCAAGCGTGTACTGCGTGAAGCGGGAAATATCTATGCCGAACTCAAAAAAATGGGAGCGGACAATCTTAATGCCATTAATATCGGCGGAGGCTTAGCAGTCGAATATTCCCAACACACATCGACTCGTATGCGTAACTATACCCTCGAAGAGTTTTCCAACAGTGTCGTCTTTTTGCTACGGGAAATCATGAATGCCAAAGGGGTTGATCACCCCGATATTTTTACCGAATCGGGACGCTTTATCGTCGCTTCTCACTCGGTTTTGATCGCACCGGTATTGGAACTTTTTTCTCATGATTATCAGGTCAAATCACTCAAACTAAAAGAGAAAAATCCGCCATTAATCGAAGAGTTACGCGAGCTCAACACCCTTCTCTCTCCTCGTACCTGCATCGAATACATGCATGATGCACTCGACCACATGGAATCGCTCCTTACCTTATTCAATCTCGGCCATATCGATTTGCAAGACCGCTCGAACGCGGAGATTTTAGTCCATCAGATTATCAAAAAATCGCTCTATCTTTCACAGGACAATCCGATGCCCGAAATCGAACGGCTTCAGGTGAAGCTCCAAGAACGCTACTTGATCAACACCTCGATTTTCCAAAGCATTCCCGATTATTGGGGGCTTCAACAGCAATTTCCGATCATGCCGCTCGATCGTCTCGACAAACCGGCAATCCGCGCGGCAAGCTTGTGGGACATCACGTGCGATAGCGACGGCGAAATCCGATTCAAGCCCGAAACCCCTCTATACCTGCATGATATCGATTTGGATGAAGAAGAGTATTATCTCGCGTTTTTTAATGTCGGTGCCTATCAGGAAACATTAGGGATGAATCATAACCTCTTTACCCACCCGAGCGAATGTACCATCCTCATCAACGATGAAGGGTATGAAATCGAAAACTTCACCGAGTCGGACAATATCCTGAACATTCTCGAAGACATCGGATATGACGCGTCCAAACTTCTAACCAATCTTAAAAATAAATTGGCCATGAGCGACTTTATTACAGAAGAAGAAAAATTCGATACACTTCAAACACTAGAGATGTACCTTTACCAAAACGGGTATCTAAGAACGACACGATAAGGATCAACTTTGGGTTTATTTTCTGAGATCGCTGAAGATTTTTCAAACGTTTACAAAAATGACCCCGCCATCAGCTCTCGTTTTGAGCTTCTTTTCAATTATCCCGGAGTTTGGGCGATCTTTTGGTACCGTATTGCCAATCGCCTTTATCGAAAAAACTTTCGCAGCATTGCCCGTTTTATCATGGGAATGAATCAAATCCTCTCCAATATCGATATTCATCCGGGAGCAACCATCGGACGGCGTGTGTTCATTGATCACGGTTTTGGTGTTGTCATCGGTCAAACCACTGTTATCGAAGATGATGTCCTCATCTATCAGGGAGTTACTCTGGGTGGGGTCAGCCTTACACACGGTAAACGTCACCCCACGATCCAAAGCGGTGTCGTCATCGGTGCCGGTGCCAAAATACTCGGTAACATCACGATTGGACGTAATTCCAAAGTGGGCGCCAATTCGGTTGTAGTCCGCAATGTCCCCGAAAACAGTACGGCAATCGGTATCCCAGCCCATGTCATACAAAAAGGACGTGATAAAGACCCCTTTAGCCATAATAAACTCCCCGATATTAATAAAGAGATGTTTGAATACCTTCTTAAACGGGTGGCGATCTTGGAACACCACATGGTACAAGACAACAAAGAGATTCTCGATCAAGACCTCCAACTCGAAAACATTTACGAATCATTCATTCAGGCGATGAAAAATTAATTTTTTGCCGTTACAATCGTCTATAAATCAGTTTTTTTTTATTAAACACATACTAAACTAGATCGTTTATTTATATAAGGCGGAAATATGTTGCAATTCCACAAAGTGCCACTTTTACTCGCATCTGTACTCTTATCAGTCCAACTCCATGCGACAGCACTCAGTTCCGATGAACTTCGTGGTGGGTTGGGAAAAATTCAGTTTGAACAAACCTTAACAACCCTCAAAGCGGATACCTCCGACGATGATGAGCTTTGGTATTGGCTTGATCTAGCCCGTCTTCAACAAGCCAATGGTGAATTCAATACCTCCATTGAATCGTTTGAAAAGGCATTTGCGATTTTGGATGAATACGAGAATCGGGCAAAAGCAAGTATTCGCAATATCGGCTCCTTCATCGGATCAGCACTGTTTTCAAAAGGGGCTGAAACGTACTATGGCAAAGGGTATGAACGTACCCTTATGCACACCCTTAATGCGCTTAACTACACTATGCTCGGGAATTTTGAAGGGGCAGCCGTCGAAATGCGACGGATGGAACAGCGACAAGAGTTCTGGCTTCGAGAAAATGAAGAAAAAATCAAAGAAGCCGCAGAAGAAAAAGAAAAAGCGGCAAAAGAGGGAACCGATCCCAATACCCTCCCTGAGGGCTATTCCATGGCTTCGATGTTGCAAGACGAAGAGGTCCGTACACTGGCCAATAGTTATCAAGACCCCTTCTCCTATACCCTAAGCAGTATTATCTCCAAAATTCTCAACCCTCATGATACCGGAGATGCCGAAGTTAGTCTAAAGCGTGCCGAAGCCCTTAATCCAAACGTCAAAAATGTTTTCGTAACACCACCACCGGTCAAATCGACTCCGGTAGTTGCGGTCAAACCAACTAAAAAAGGGAAAAAACAGTCCCCTGCCCTCCCAAAATCCCCTGTTAATAATAATATATCTGTGACGGTCGTAGTGCTCGCAGGTCAAGCCCCATCTGTTAAAATTGAGAAAATACGTTTCCCTATTTTACAAGGGGCGAACTATACCAGTCTTGATTTGCCATCCTTAAATCCACCGCTCAATGATATCAGTCTCGTAACCGTAAAAACATCGGCCTTATCAATGCAGCCCCCCCGTTTACTTAAACTCAATACAATGGCATATAAAACACTCAAAGACGAACTTCCGGGTGATTTTGCAAAAGCCGTTGTACGGGCAACGGCTAAAGCGGTCATCGCAAAGCAAACAGAAGACAATTTCGGTTTTTTTGCCGGCTTGATTGCATCCATTGCGATGGATGCCGGGAGTAGCATCGCCGATTCAGGATACCGTAATTGGGAAGTTGCTCCGAATTCCGGGTATCTCACAAAATTTGAAGCCAAAAAAGGAGAAACTCTCAATATTTCATTGAATGACCGACAAGAGTCATTCACCTTGCCCCAAGATAAACAAGGGGTCGTTGTTCTTGTCTCGTATCTCACCCATGATAATGTAAGGATAGACCATGTTGCCTATTAAAAACTCGATAATGACAATTACAATCGGAACACTTCTTGTGTCAATTTTTTCAGGATGTGCCGGAAAAAATCAAGAAAATTTTATTGGTAAAGAACGAGTGGTTCTCAAAGAACATAAATCTTTCCAAGAAGGGAAGTTTTTAAAAGTAGCTGCGACGTTTGAGAATGAAGACGATGATGAAGTGGAAGGGATGGTGTATCAAATCGAATGGCTTGACGCACGTGGCATCGTGGTCGATTCGACAGCATGGAAACCTTTTACCATTATCGGAAAACAAAAAATCAATGTCGTCGATATGGCCAACCGTCCCGACGTAACCGATTATCGTATCACCATTTCAACCCCCAATAAATAAGGAGCATTTTCTATGACAACATTCACGAAATTATCACTCAGCACGACATTAATCCTCTCTTCGTTACTGATGAGCGGGTGTGCTACAGGCGGTGCCGGTATGGTAGGTGCTTCATCGAATGTGAAATACGGCGATGCCAAAGCGGCGGAAACCGTTACGGCGGATTTCGGTTCCTCCGATTTACAATCGACTGCAGAAACATTAACCCAATCGTTACTAGAATCCCGCTACATTGCCAAAGCTCAAAAACCTCCTAAAGTACGTCTTCGTACCGTTGAAAACAAAACCTATGAACACATTGATACGAAAGCGATTACCGATAAAATCCGTATCAAACTTCTTAAATCAGGACAAGTACGTTTTTTAGCTGACACTGCCAACCTTAATCAAGTTAACCAAGAGCGTGACCTGACGGCCACCGCTACAACCAAAACAAAAATCAAAGCGATGACCGATTCGGACTATATCATTACCGGTACTGTTCGCTCGATCAAAAAAGCCAACAGTGATATCAAAGACGTGTACTACAATATTTCTATGGAATTAGTCGATCCTCAAAGCGGAGAGATTTTATGGGCCGATGAAAAAGAGATCCGTAAAGTCACCGAAAAATCCTCATTAGGATGGTAATCATGCAATTTATGAAAAGAGCGGCGCTCTCGATCGCCGCGTTCTCTTTGAGTGCATACAGTGCGATTCTTCCATCAGGGGAAAGCGTAGAGGTCAAACCTTTATCGTATAACTATACCGTGGTTCAAGATTTCCAACACAGTATTGCAGAAGTCAACCATGCCAAAGACGGAAGTATCAAAGAAGACCAAAACATAGCCCATACATCTCAAGTCAATGCAGCCGGTTTTTTTGCTTTCCAGGCATCCGGTTCCTCACAAGCCACCGCAAAACGCGACGATACGTACAAAGACTATAAAGAACATCATAAGTTAAGCGCTACCGCCTATAACGACACCGTCATGGTTGAAAAAGTGATGTATTCCGACAAAATGACCAGCGTTGTGGAAACCGCGTTACATGAAGCAGGGGTTGCAATGTCCAAATCAGGAGATTACGCCCTAACCGGTTTTATCAAATCAATTCGATGCAGTAAACCGCGTCTGGTTCCCGATGGCAGTAATGTTCGCTATGCGATAACAGCAACATCGTCGATTCACATTCAAATTGCTCACAAAAAAACGGGTAAAGTCGCTTTTGCTAAAACGTTTAGCGGAACCGGACAGCAGACGTTTAATATGCACGATCCTGTTCCAGTCGATGAAACTGTGGATATGTCCGTTGAAGATTTAACGGCGTCCATGATTGAAGCACTCGGCGGCAAAAAAAAATCGACTGAAATCGATTACCAAGACTCACCCGGCAAACGATTGATCGATTAAAGGAAATAAGATGAAATACGGCATTGCTCTTCTATTAGGTATCACAGCCCTCACTCATGCTGAAATCGTTCCAACGGGGAGTAATGACTATTATATGACCCCTCCCGTAGTACAAAGTCCGGCTTCATCTTCTTCCAATGGTTCTCCCGCTGAGCAATGCTGGTATGAACAAGTCCCCATTACAGGATCAACTGCGACGGAGGGAAATCCAAACGTAGCGGGAGCTATCGTCGGTGGAATCATCGGTGGAGTGGTGGGTCATCAATTCGGTAGCGGTACCGGTAATGCGGCTGCTACGATCGGAGGAGCGGCGATCGGAACAGCATTAGGAGCGCAAACGCCTTCTGCTTCATCCACACCGGGCTATCAAATCATTAAGAAGTGCAACACGATTCGCTAAAGCGCGTTTAAAGCTCTTTTGATGGATTGATCACTTCTAATACATCCAATCCAAAGCCATTGAGCGCAGCAAATTCAGCATTTTTTGTATCAGCCAACAATCGCATATGACGAATCCCTAATGTCTTAAGGATCTGCGCGCCGATTCCGTATTCTTTCATTTTCCCCTCACCGTGTTTGGGTTTATTAATGAAAAGCAAGACACCGCTGTTTTGTTTTAGATACTGAATGGAATCAATCAGCTGGGTATAACGACTTTGGTTCAATAAAAGATCCATATCAGAAATGACGTTGTGAACCCGTACATTAGCACTTTCACCCGCTTTATAAAAAACAATAGCCGTATGCTGATCACCTTGATGATCTTCAAATAGGTATTTTTTAACATTGACGCCAAAAAACTCAATCTCCTCTTCCGCTACCGCTTTGACCAACGTTTCATTCGCCAATCGATACTCTACGATATCCGAAATGTAAACCGTTTTTAAATCATATTTCGCGGCAAACAGATCCAAATCATCTCGACGCGCCATCGATCCGTCTTCTTTCATGATTTCACAAATAACGGCTGATTCGGCCAAACCTGCAAGCCTGCACAGGTCCACAGATCCTTCCGTATGACCGATTCGCACCAATGTACCCCCCTCTTTTGCAATCAACGGAAAGATATGCCCCGGAGCAACCAATTCGGTCGGTTGGGAAAGAGGATTGGCCAAAATCTTGATCGTCATATCCCGCTCAAACGTTGAAATTCCGGTTGTCGCTGCCGTCGCATCCACTGAAATGGTAAATGCCGTTTCATGCATTGACGAATTCGTTTTCACCATCGGTTCGAGATTCAACCGTTTTGCAATAGACGGATTAATGGCAACACAAATCAAACCTTTCGCATAGGTAGCCATAAAATTGACATGATCGGGAGTTGAAAAAACCGAAGCATAAACTAGATCACCTTCGTTTTCGCGGTCTTCATCATCGACCATGATGACCATTTTCCCTTTTTTAAACTCTTCAATCGCTTCTAAAACCCTCTGTATTGCTGACATGTATAAAACTCTTTGTGGTTAAATATTCTTACGCACATTATAGGAGAAATGGGCTAAAGAATGGATACATTTCACAATTTAGATCAAACACAACAAATCAGTCTTGACAAATGTGATAAAAATGTCTATAATTTCGGCCTCTTAACGAGAACATTGGGGTATCGCCAAGCGGTAAGGCAACTGGTTTTGGTCCAGTCATTCGGGGGTTCGAATCCCTCTTCCCCATCCACCACTGTTAACTTTTGTACCGCGGAATAGAGCAGCCCGGTAGCTCGTCGGGCTCATAACCCGAAGGTCACAGGTTCAAATCCTGTTTCCGCAACCAACTACAAATCTTCACTTTTTAATAAACTAAACACTACCGATAGCAATAACTTTAACGAATCAGTTTTAAACATGATTTTATCGAGGAAAAATTTAATTTTCTTGGGCTCAAAACGGATACAAACGAAAAAGAAGTTATTGGGAAAAGCCTAAAAATAGGCTAAAAACGTGGTACCAGTGGGCGGACTCGAACCGTAACTTTACCGTTTTTCACGCTTCATCAAATCTATCAAAACCTCTTCAAATTACCTATTTTAGGCACTTTATGTCTTTTAGTTATTTTGCAAATTTAGTCAAAAATTTCCGTTTTTTAGCATCTATGGTGTAACATAGGTGTAACAAGAAAAGGAATAATCATGGCACGATTTACCGCTTCCGGCAAATTCACCGGAGTCAAATACGAAACCTTAGATAATAGTGACCGTTCGTATTATATCGTTTATAAAATTGCTGGAAAAAGCAAAACAGTACACATCGGAAAACGCTCCGAAGGGATCACCGAAGAATTCTGCCATCAAAAACGCAACGAAGCTATCAATCGTGCTAAATTTGGCGATGATGCCCCTATCGTCAAATACAAAAAAAAGAGTGTTGCAACATTCGATGAATTAGCCGACCTCTACTTCGAAGATAAAGCCCTCCATAATCGAAATAATGAAAAAAGAAAAAAAGATTACAAGAAGCATTTTTCTGCACTATTCGGACAAATCGATATTATGGATATCACCTCTGAATTGATCGAAAAATGGCAAAGAGAAAAAGCCAAAGAAATTTGTGATGCTACGAAGCGCCCCTACGCGACCAAGACCATTAACAATCTCATCAATGACCTCTCTGCCATTATTAATCACGCACTATCGAAAGGGAAATTCAAAGGCGAAAATCCGATAAAAACGATCAAGCGTCAAAAAGTACAAAATGAACGACAACGCTATCTATCGACCGAAGAGACCAAACAGCTGATGGATGCCATCGCCCTTCATAGCGATGGCGAATTGCTTCAACTGTTTGTGATTTTATCCCTTTCCACAGGTGGACGGATAAAAACGATCTGTAATATCAAAGTTCAAGATATTGATTTTACAAATGGAATCGTTAATCTGTTCGATTTCAAAAACGGAACCCCCTACAAAGGGTTCCTTTCCAATGAAACCCTTGAAGTCTGTCAAAAATGGATGAATACCCACCATTTCAAGCGCACCCATTATCTCATCAGCTATGATGGAAAACGGCTTTTTGATGAAGACCAAACAAACGATGAAGTAAAATTCATATCTAACCGCCTCAAACCCATTATCAACCGCCTCTTCAATCAAGGGATCGATGCGAGCAACGCTATCGATAGAGCGGTTATCCATACTCTTCGGCATACGTTTGCAAGCCAATTGGCGATTGCAGGAACCCCAATTTTTACGATTCAAAAGCTTATGAACCACAAAGACATCAGCCAAACTCTCCGCTACGCGAAGTTGGCACCCGATACAGGCAAAGATGCCGTATTGACGATGGCAAATGCGCTTCTCGGATTTATCTAATATTTGATAATATCAAATATTATGCTTGCAAAATTCCACTTAAATCGTGTTGCTGATACGTATTACAGAACTCAATCATGCTGGGGATAATATCGGTTAGTTCACTTGGTCTGAGCAAATCATAAATCATGAAAACAGTATCACTACCCTCTTCTTTATCGATCTCTACGAAATCAAACTGCTTATAAAAATTTATTGCTTCAAGTTTACTATCGACGATGATGGCTCTACAGCCAATTTTCTTTTGTTGTACGACAGCAAGGATATGAGCGAACTGCATCAATGTCGTTCCGATACCTTGCCCACAGTAATTGTCAAAGGCACACAAGCGTGTAATTTTGATAGCTGGTATGGAATACATTATCGAACTCGGTATGTCGATATTTCCATCCGCAACTTCACGTTCAATCGTTGCCGATGTAAAAGAGATAAAACCTAAAAAATCGCCATTGTCATCACAATACAGATAGGTTTGGAAAAGTCCCTCTTTTTGATGCCCATAAGCAAATTGGGTAATGTACTTTTCTAAATCTTTATTGGAACAGAAGAATGATTTTTTATGCCTGTCAAATTCGCTTCTTGATAGACTTGATAAAGAAACGATTGAAGGCATTAATCGTTAAGAACGAGCGGATGCAGGTTTATTGGTAGCAAAAAGAGACTGTAATTTACTTTTCTTCTCTTTGATGTACGATGCTGATTTATTGTCCGCAAACATAGAAAATACTTTGTTCGCATCTGCGCCTGAGAGAAGAATACCACTCTCTTCTTTGGCGTTTTGATTGATGTGCTTGACTGCCATAATGGTCATTCTCCTTTCTCTCATATTATTGTAAAATTATAGCATAGAATTATGGGCAGGTGCTTATGACAGTCAACACACCATCGCTTTTAAAAGCAGAAAATAGAAGTAAGCTTGCTATTTATTGCTTGAAACGCATCAAAACGCTTCAACACGAAGTCATCGCTGAAGCTGATAAAAAAATTGGTGATGTCGCAAATTTTGAAAAAAAATATCACACCATCTTTGCTTCACTACAAAGCAAACGGCGTAATGAAAAAAACGGGAGGCTAAAAAGCTCAGGAAACTTCGCTACCATGCGGGTTTGTAAAAGGTTTTTTAAAATGAATTGTA